>Ga0118677_10000194_pt1 | contig 126272 bp, 105 predicted proteins | sample AliMusrvi5mmetaG_FD_86154 | JGI IMG/M metagenome (GOLD analysis project Ga0118677, IMG submission 86154) | reverse complement strand
TGTATGCAAGCCTTTCAGATTCGGCAACCAAAAACATGTATGGCGTTTATTGTTCAGAAGATAAAGGGGCTTCCTGGAGGGTTGTTTTCCCGTCCAATTCCAATTATGAACCCCTGGACGGGAATGGTTGTTATGCCAATTCTCTGGCAGTTTATCCTAACGATCCTTTCAAGATTTTGTATGGCGGGGATAACATGTGGTTTGGACAAAAAATTACTTCCGGCGGATATTTCAGCTGGGAAGAGGTTTCATCGAACCAGACCTCAACGATTGATCCTGCATTTGTTCCGATAAGCCACCATGCCTATCTCTTCAGGCCCAATAACCCGGCCCAGGTTGCTATTGCACATGATAATGGGATTTCCCTTGCTAAGATCAGTTCACAAGGATTTACTTTTCAGCTCCTGTTAAAGAACCTGATGATTTCCCAGTTCAACTCACTTGCTTTTTCACAATCCAGAACAGCCATTCTTGCAGGTGGTCAGAATATTGGTGTACAATACATCCCCGGAGGAACCTCATTGAATGAACCTATGAATGGAGAACAGGTTGACAGTATCGGACGGGATGGCGGGAATGGTGGAACCGGTGGCGCCTGCGCATGGTCAATGATAAACCCAACTACCATTATATACTCACTTTCTGGTGCAACTCCCCCATTGATCCGCTCTGAGGATATGGGTGTTACACCATCCCCGACCTTTCTTGGAGCAAGATCATCGACACCCGCTCCACCGGCTTTCTTTTCGATCTATAACTGGGAAAGCTTCAACTACACCTTAAGCCAGGACTCTGTTACTTTCCATGCAAACTTTAAAGATATTCCGGCTGATTCAACTGTCATCGTTATCAGCAGCAATGCTAAATTCCCCATGAGATATACAACCCCAGTGCCGATAGCTTATGGCGACAGCATCAGGGTTCAGGATGTAATTCAATCACGTTTCTTCTTAGGCAATATTAAAGATACATCCGGCATCTATATGACAAGAGATGTTCTGAAGTTCGCCGTGAATCCCAAGTGGTTTAAAATAGCCAATGTTGACGGAAAAGATCCGATCTCATGCATCAATGTTTCAAAAGATTTATCTGTCTTGTGGGCAGGAACGCAGAAAGGGAACCTGTACCGTATCTCTAACCTGCAGATGGCTGATGATTCAGTTACTGCTGACGTAAGCAGTTCAACATGTATTGTTTCCACACAGAAACTTGCGAATCCTCTTTTCACAGGCCGATATATAACCTCAATTTCCATTGCTCCCGATAACAAGACAATGCTTCTAACCTTAGGAAATTATAAAAACAGTGATTATGTCTTCCTGACAACCAATGGCCTGGACTCATTACCGGTTTTCCATTCAGTTCAGGGAACGCTGCCTGCAATGCCAGTGCATTCAAGCATTTTCGAAATGAGTAATCCTGAAAAGGTTATTCTTGGAACCGATTTTGGTGTTTTCACGACCGATAATATTTCGGCGGGCAGTCCTCAATGGCAATTTGAATCCACCGGCATCGGAAATGTTCCGGTTATCGCCGTAAAACAACAAACCAACCCGGGAACCTATTATCACAGCAGCAATAATTATGGAATCATCTATGCTGCCACCTATGGTGCCGGAATCTATATGGATACTACCTATTATTCGGTAGGCATTGACCCGGGACATGGATCCGCAGAATTGGCAAATCAATTGAAAATATATCCGAATCCAACCAGTGATAAGGTCAACATCTCCTATAAACTTGTGAACAACAGTGAGGTTGATGTCGCGCTTTATGATATGACCGGGAAAGTCATATTCTACGCATCACTGGGGAGAAGAGTGGTTGGAAATCATACCGAAACGATTGACCTGTCGTCAATCCCTACCGGAACTTTCCTGGTCCGTCTCTCCACCGGTAATGGAAATGCTTATGGAAAAATAATGAAGGTGAACTAATTACCTGAATTAATTGTTAAATCCAGAATAATAAGATTAAGGCAAATTCTAAACAAAACGTGTTGATATGAAAAGATTTTTATTCAGCCTTCTATGTTTTATAATTACAATAGGACTTTCGGCCCAACCGCGGGTTTATACTCCTTCTCTTAACAGCCCTGCAAACAATGCAATCAACCAGATGCCGGATGTTCCCATTCACTGGAATGCCATTACCGGGAGCCTGACCCTTCGTTACCAGGCCCAGCTGGATACAACTGCAGCATTTAATTCATCGTTGTTAAAAGATACAACAATGGTTCTGCTTACCGGGTATAAAACCAGCGGATTGCTTTTCAACAAAAAGTATTACTGGAGAGTCAGGGCTATAGACAATGGCCAGACATCCTACTGGTCAACGGTATGGAATTTCAGGGTGTTCAACCAGGTGGAACTGGACAAACCCATGGATAATGATGGCGGAATATTACCACCGGATACAACTATTCAATGGAAAACGACCATTAATAAAGTTAAAACTACAGGGATCACCGGGTATGATTATCAGCTTGATACTACAGCCCTGTTCAATTCAGCATTCCTGATCGAGGGATCAACGGATGCTCTCCCAAATACAGGGACATCTGTTAAAACAGCTAAACCTGTGAATATGCATTTCGGATGTAAATATTACTGGAGGGTCAGGGCTCATCATAGCCTGGGACATTCAGACTATTGTGTTCCTTTCTCGTTCCAGGTCGTTGGGAAATTTACTCTGACAGATCCGGCCAATGCTGCAACCAAAGTTTTCAAGGATGTCACGTTAGATTGGGTGAAAGAAAGCGGATTGCTTGCTTATGGTTACCAGGTTGCACTTGATCAGAATTTTACTGATGTTATTGAGACTTCTGAGGTGACTGTGCCAAGTGTGCAAATGACGTTTATCAGGTTTGGCGTCACCTATTACTGGAGAGTACGCGGGAGACATGCAACGGATACATCTGCCTGGAGCGATCCATGGCATTTTACTGTGATCAATACCGTCGATTTGAAGACCCCTGCCAACAATGAACAAAATACGTCATTGACACCTGTCCTTACATGGACAGCTCAGACAGGTATCCTTAATTACAATCTTCAATTTGATGATGCTGGTACATTTGTCAACCCGATCATTAACGTTCGCCCAAGTGCGTCTGATATCAAATACTCGATCCCTGCTGCAAAAAAACTGACTCCGGAGAAAACCTATTACTGGAGAATGCGTGCCTATGCCGACGGTTCATTATTACCTGATACCAGTGCATGGAGTCCTACCTGGTCGTTTACTACCGGTAAGTCAACAGGCATTGAAGAGAATGTTGCCAATGGAATTAGTATTTATCCTAACCCGGCATCAAGCAGGATCTTCATTAAACTGGATGTAAAGGAAGTTTCTTCAATCGGGTTCACATTGATTGACCTTGTTGGTAAAGAAGTCCTGAAACAGGATATCCCAGTCTCCGGTGGATTAAATATCAAGGAAGTACAGCTTGGTAACGTGAATAAAGGGATTTATATCGGACGGATCACAATCGGCGACAACATTGTGAACCAGAAGATCATCATTGAAAGATAGAGACATTACTTGTACAACAAAAGGTCGTTCGATTAGGGCGGCCTTTTTTTTTATCTTTGCCTCGTCCTGAGTGCTTCAACGGGGCCATTCACGGTCTGAAATCATACAGAATATTCGAGTATTCATTTGCACAGTTGAATATTGCTTGTGTTTTTTATGTGTTGCTGTATTTGGATAACGACCTCTATTTCTTTGTCAGGTTTTCTTTGAATGCGTTTAGCACCGTCAGATCATCTTCGGTAATGTAATTGGTTGCAAGTGCCTGTTCTGCCAGAATATCATAATCCGTGAGTGTGATGAGAGAACAGTTTGCATTTTTGAATCCTTCGATTGAAACCGGCAGGTTATAGGTGAAGATAGCTACCATACCGGCGATTTCACATCCTGCATGACGCAGTGCTTCGACAACTTCAAGGCTGCTTTTTCCAGTGGAAATAAGATCTTCGACGACAACAACACGTTGTCCTGCTTCGACTTTGCCTTCAATGAGGTTGGTTAATCCATGATCTTTTTTTGTTGTTCTTACATAAGCAAAAGGAAGCTCCAGCTGCTGTGCGATCAATGCGCCCTGGGCAATTCCGCCTGTGGCGACTCCAGCGATCAGGTCAACATTTCCCCAATGCTGTTTAATTGCTGCGCAGAAATTATCCCTCAGGAAAGTCCGGATTTCAGGAAAGGATAATGTGACACGGTTATCACAGTAGATCGGGGATTTGATTCCGGAAGCCCAGGTGAAAAGATCCCTGGGACTTAATTTCACTGCTTTCGCCTGGAGAAGATACCCGGCCGTTTGCAAGGCGATTTGTTTGTTGTAGATCATGACTGGATTTTTTGTGATAATGATAAATGTTATTCTTTGCGTCTTTGCGGATAATTTTTAAATGTTTCCCGGAATAATTTCTTCAGCGAGGGATACGTGCTTTCCGTGATCTCCCTGATTTCCTCACGCCCGGCCCATTTTACAATGCTGATGTCTTCTTCGCTTTGCGGGATCAATGGCTGATCTGACGTTGCTTTCATTTCAAACCAGGATGTTTTTTTCAGGATTTGTTTCCCTTTCTCACGATAGATATGAAATGTCGGGGAGAGCTTACCGGTGATGGTTACCTTGCTGAGTCCTGTTTCTTCCATCACTTCGCGGAGTGCTGCCTGGGGAATCTTCTCAGGCTCTTCACCGGATTTATTTTCCTCATTTTTCCCGGGGCCGGTTTTGACTTTGCCTTTCGGAAGGTCCCATTGGCCGTACCTGAAAATGACAAGCACTTCGTTTTTCTCATTCTTTACAACTCCGCCAGCAGCCTTTATATACCGGACCAAAGAGAAAAAATCAGCCTTTAATGTTTTGAAATTATCTGCAGACCAGAAGGTGAGGCGTTCAGTTTTATCCGCCTTTTCAAATGCAATAAAAGCGTCCCGGACCTGGCTCAGTGATGAATACTCAAAAGACAGGTCAGAAACAGACCAATGCTTTGGTGGTTTTCTTCTAAGCCTGATGATTCTGCTTTCTAAGAATATTTTCATGAAGACCCTGGTTTGTTATCCCGAATTCCTTAATTAGCCTATGTTTTCAGGTTCATCTGCCTGGAATCTGAATCCAAGCCTTTTCCCGGTGCGTGTCTGCATGGCTTCAAGGATGGTTTGGATTTCCTGGACCGTAACCTCTTTCATGTTTTCATAAGGAGGTGTGAGCAAATCGAAATTTAAAGTATAGCGAATGGAGGATTGAATGATTGATTCCACTGCTTTCCCGGTTAAATTTGCTGAAGCAAAGTTGTTGTAGAGCAACCCGATTTCCCTTTTTCCTTCAATGAAATAGTGGTTCTCCCGGTTGACAAATATCCTTGCGATCAGGTAGCCCAGATCGTTGGTGCGGCTATATTTGAAGGAATCTGCAAGGAAGTTGAAGATATGGATGATCCCGCAGTAAGAGCGATGCGGGTCTTCCTTAATATAGGATGTTTTCATCACTTCATGATCCCGCGAAAATTCGAAAATGTTGGAATGCATGAAGAAGATCAGAACATCACCTCCGAATTTCAATTCAAACTCGAATGTGCCGTGGTCCTTAAATTCAACCGGGACCATCCATGCCGGTGATTTCACCTGCGTATGAAAATCTTCGGCAAGCTTGATGGTTTCCTCTTTAAAGTGCCTGAATGCCTCCATTGTCCTTGAATAGACTTCCTGTTTCAGGCTGGCTTTGGCAACCATTAATTTGAAGAGATCGGATTTAGGCATGATTGATTTTTCTTTCAAAGGTATAAAAATGTCAAGTGAGGAAGAAGGAGAAATCGTGATGTGTTATAATTCATGATTCCTAAATTGACTTTGTGGGATAAAAGGGGTAAAATCAAAGTACCTTTGTAACAGGATGTTTTTCGCTATTCATTCTTACACAATTTCTTCAACTATGGGTAAAGGTAAACTTTGGAAAAACAGGTTACTGTGTTTTACAGGTGGAATTATTTTATCCACTCTTACAATTTCTGGTTATAGCCAGAATCAGCAGGATATTCAAAATATTCTTCAGGTAACAAACAGCTCTGAATTAAAGAAATTTTCAGTTGAACTTCAATCCCGGTTTGAAAGAAAGCGTTTAGCGGCACAGGAACAAGCTCTGAAAAAAGGCTGGGTGATTAAGAAAATCCAGGACGATGGGACGTCTGTTGAACTTAAGGAACTGGATAAAAGTGGAAGACCTGTATATTTTTTATCGACCAACCTGACCTCGGCAAAAACCATCTCTACGAATAAAGTCTGGAGTGGCGGGGGAGCGGGTTTGAATTTGTCGGGAGCAGGTATCACTTTAAGGGAATGGGATGAGAGTGGTGTAAGGCTGACCCACCAGGAATTTGTCGGACGTGTTACACAGGTCGATGCCGGGACATCACCTAACTATCATTCAACCCATGTTGCCGGAACGATGCTGGCCACAGGGATTGTCAGTAATGCCCACGGAATGGCTAACCAGGCCACGCTCCGCGCGTTTGACTGGAATAATGATTATTCGGAAATGGCATCAGAAGCAGCAAACGGGGCATTGTTATCCAATGCTTCCTATGTGTACATTACGGGTTGGTATTATGATGGCGCTTCCTGGTACTGGTATGGAGATCCCTGGATCAGCCCGGTAGAGGATTTTCAGTTTGGATTCTACTCGTCAGATGCCGCGACTGTGGACTCCATTGCTTATAGTGCACCCTATTTCCTGGCGTGCAAGGCATCCGGAAATGACCGGGGTGCCGGTCCTTCAGTGCAACCAGTAAGCCATTATATCTGGGATGGAAATGGATGGGTCTTATCCAATGCTGTGAGAAATCTTGATGGAATGCCCTCCGGGTATGATTGTATCTCCGCGAGCTGGTGTGTAAGCAAGAATGTCCTCACGGTGGGTGCAGTGTATAGCATTCCCAATGGATATTCTGTGCCTTCCGATGTGGTTCTGGCCTCTTTCAGTGGTACTGGTCCGACGGATGACGGGCGTATCAAGCCGGATATTGTTGCCGACGGAATCAGTCTCTACTCATCAGGTGCAACCGCTGACAATGCCTACCTGACCCTTAGCGGCACCTCAATGGCCACACCAAGTGTAACAGGTTCAATGGCACTTCTCCAGGAACATTATCATAACCTGCATGGATCCTACATGCGCTCGGCTACGCTCAGGGGGCTTGTCATTCATACAGCAGATGAAGCCGGAACAAACCCCGGTCCCGATTATCTTTATGGATGGGGCTTGATGAATACGTCAAGGGCCGCTGCTGTTATCAGCAATAACACGACTGCCATGATCAGGGAGAACGTGCTGATGAATGGCACATCGTATTCGATGAACATCAAATCGAACGGAACAGAGCCATTGAGGGCAACCATCTGCTGGACTGATCCTCCCGGAACACCTCCGCCGGATGCATTGAATCCGCCGGATATCATGCTTATCAACGACCTGGATCTTCGCATTGATGGGAGTACTTATAAACCCTGGATTCTGAATCCTGGATCACCATCATCTGCGGCAACCACGGGGGATAATATCCGGGATAATGTTGAGCAGATCTATATCCCAAACCCCGGAACAGGTTGTCATACACTCACGGTCACGCATAAAGGAATACTCCCTGGAGGTTCCCAGGCCTTCTCACTGATCATCACAGGGATTTCCGTCTATCCGGATTTTACTCCCGGTTCAATCAGCGGAAACCAGGATATCTGCAGTACCAGTGTGCCTGCGTTGCTCACTGCTGTTAATCCGACCGGCGGAAATGCACCGTATTCTTACCAGTGGCAAAGTTCTCCTGACAGCCTTACGTTTTCCGACATTCCCGGGGCAACAGGAATCAATTACCAGCCGGGACTGCTGGCTTCATCAACTTATTTCCGCCAGGTTCAATCATCGCAAACAAGCTGTAATTCGGCTCAGACAAATAGTATCAAGATCAGGGTAGTTCCGTTACCTTCGGCTGCCACGCCGATTACGGGACCGACTTCCATATTACCGGGCCAAACAGGAGTTGCATATAGCCTCCCCGTCATTCCTGCTGCAACAGGCTATCAATGGACCATTCTGCCGGGAGCCGCAATTGTTACCGGTTCAAATTCAAATTCCATCACGGTTAATTTCCCGGCGTCGGATACATCAGGAAATATTTCCGTGCAGGGAACAAATGCATGTGGCCAGGGACCGGGATCTTCTTTGTATGTAGGTGTAGGGACCCGGAAACTAAATATCGGCTCCTTACTGCTGGAAGGATTGTATGTTGGATACGGAGTTATGAGAAAAGCCGCAGACGGATACGGCGATCACTTTGCAGGTGATACGGCGGACGTGATCCACGTTGAACTTCACCCGGCGATGGATTATTCCACTGTGAAATATTCCAGGGATAATGTTGCCCTGAGCACATCCGGCAGGGCTACGGTTAGCATACCGCGGGTTTACCATGAGCTGTATTACCTTACAATTAAGCACCGCAACAGCATTGAAACGACTTCTGCACTTCCCCTGGATTTCTCAGGATCGGTTGTCAGCTACGAATTTGATGCCATCTCTAAAGCGTATGACGGGAATATGATGACAATGGATGAAGAGAATGGATCCCAGTCTCCTCCACTTATATATGGTGGTGATGTAAACCAGGACGGGCAGGTTGAAGCGGAGGATTTAAATGCAGTAGGGAATGCTGCCAGCGCTTTTGTGATCGGGTATTTTCCAACCGACGTTTATGGAGACGGGCAGGTTGAAGCTACCGACATGAATATTACTGCCAACAATGCCTCAATGTTTATCTATGCACATCTGCCGATGTAGTTGCTGAATTCCATCCGGGAACTAGTATTAATGATCAACTGATTTTATTGCCTGCCCGGCCGTTGATTATTTCCTGCCCGGTAATTTGAAAACGGATACTTATGCGAAATGATTCGCATGGTTTGCAAAGTGTAGGTTATTAAAAGGCTTTATATACCTCCCCCGGAAAGTGAAACTATTCTTTCATTATTGTGAACTTTTTGTAATAGGTTCCGTTTTGGGTTTGCAATTGCAGGAAATAAACTCCTTCAGGAAGATTATCAACTTTTAACCTCAAAGGCTGGTTCCCGTACGGGTTTACTGTCACAATCTGCTGTCCCTGCATGTCCATGATCCGAACCTGGTTGAAGTTGCCGTTAAATGCAGTAAGGTCAACCATAAGTATGTCCTTCACCGGATTGGGATAGATTTTTATGGCATCCGATGTCAGTGTATTTATTCCCAGTGGATTCCTGGTGACAGTCAGTGACAGGTCATACGTTCCTGCTTCGCCTGTAAATTTTGGCGATACAAGAAAATAAATCGTTCCGCCTGATTGAGAAACAATACTGTTCGCCATCTGACCATCAAATGTATTGGTAAAAGTGATTCCCAAATCTGTGGAAACGGAGCAGATCGCATCCACAGTATAGGTCTGTGCAGGTCCACCGGGATTTACTAAATCATACAGCATGGCTCCCACGGTGTAACTATAACCTGGCGGTAAAACCAATTTATAATTATCATAATCAGTTGTTGAAGAATTTGCGATATTGGCATTAAGGGTATTGATGGTGGCAGTGTTCCCATTGAACGTGACCGGCAAGTCTGAGGCTGCTTGTACAGTATTATTGGGTTCCCAGGGATCAGCACCAAATGGAACCTGCTGAACTGTAACTTCCACGGGATTGAGATAATCGGTTGAACCGGTTAATTGCCACGACTGGCCTGTGCCATCCGGCAAATATTGCATGGCCATGAGGTATGTTCCGGGATCGCAACTCAGATTTGTTGTGCTGAAGTTCAGACCGTTGGTATGATTCCCTGCAGCCAGGTTCTGACCTGTCAGCTCGCCGATGGTGGCGACTGCATATCCATCAAGATCATAGAGAGAGACATCGTAAGTTCCGGTAAAGTCAGTTGTGCCTGTATTTACAACATCAAGGTGGACCGATGCAGCCTCCCCCTGGACCAATGTAGAACCCGGGGTTATTGCCATGCCGGAATACAACTCCAGGGTATTGGCATGATGCACATGAATTGATGCCAGGTTTGTAAAGCCATTTGTATCGGATACCTTAATCCAGAGGCTGTCGTTGGTGCCGGAATAAAAGATCCCGATGGAATAACTTCCCGGAAGCATAGTAAGTAATCCCAGGTTGGAGAATGTAACACCACCATTAAAATGTTCGCCTGCAGGAAGTGAGACGCCTGAAATAACCTGAACATAATCGATAAAAGTATTGTTTGCATCAAATATTGCAGCGCACAAATAACCATTGAAATCCGTAGTGGTATAGTTTGCAATATTGGTTTGTACGGTGAAAGCCTGACCATATTCTATACCTGTGGGTGATGCCATAACAACATCATACAGATCCAGTGTGGAAGACTGACCCGTGCCACCATTCGGGCCCTGAATCCCAATGACGCACTGCTGACCGCTATTAAAACCTCCGGTTCCGCCACCGGTACCGGTGCCTGCGGGGTTTAATGCATCGACATCAAAATACCCGTCAAATTGTCCTGACCAGCCCCAGTTAAAATGGAAAAAAGCATTTGCATCATACCCGTCACAATTAAAGCAGTGACCGCCACCACTTCCAAAACCTGCATAAAGAATCGGACGTCCTGCATCAAGTTCGGTTTTTAAAAGATTCTGCCAATCCGTTTTATTTGGATAGTCTGCCCTGACTTTCCCAGCAGCATTCGGGTAACCAAAATATGTTTTCAGCGCATACTCGGCGCAGGCCTGCACAGGACTTTGGGAGGAGACAACGTAGGCTGAACTTCCGCCTGTCTCTGCAATGCCATAGGTCATCTCAACACTCACCCCGCAATGGTACATCAGGGTAGCGACTGCGGTATTTGTCCCGGTAACGGACAGGGGCATGTTCGCCCAATCGTATGTAGTATTGCCGAAATCAGCCGACTGGGTTCCATATTTGGGATCATTGTAGGAATGAAAGCCTGCTCCATTGGTTGGAGCACTCCAGAATCTCAGGATCTGGGCCATACCGGTAGCAACACACCCGGTAACAGTGAATTCATTGGCTGCATTATCATAAGGACACATGGCGTTGTAGTTGGGCGACTGATCCCAGGTGGTTTGTTCGAGCGGATTCACGGTTTTAACAGATCCGTACGGCAAACAGGAACCTGTACCTGTTCTCAGTGACTCCCAATGGGATTTGATTTCTCCTGTTGCCTGCATGTTTTTAGCCCTCACTTCTTCAATCTGCTCTTTATATCCATTCAACCACCAGGACACATCAGGTGCGATATTGTTTACATTAAAGCCTGATTCATCAGAATAGGCAAGCACCGGAACCACATTATCTTCTGCCGATACGATAATAAAACCGGGGGAAGAATGAATGTTAAAAACATAGAAACATGCTCCTCCTGACCCTGAACCGGAGTTATTCTTGTTATTTGTCCGGGAAGTATAAACCAGATCAAGACCAGAAATACGCTTTAAAGTCTTTGAGTTAATCCTTTTTGCTAAAAAGTTTTGTCCGACAGTCCGTGCTGTCATCTCATCAATTTGTTTCCCAAAAGACACGTTAAACAAAACAAGAGATAAGATAAATAAAGTAAAAAACCTTTTCATAGTTGTCGCCTTTTAAAATCGGTTTATATTATTTTTTCAGCAATTACTTGTATTCATGCGAATATCTGCAATTCAACCAATCTACAATTGTTAGTAGTTCGGGTTTAATAACAAAGATACAAGTGATATAGCGGATTAGTGCTTGAGAATGTGAAAATTTGTTTTCTTTTAATGAAGTTTAACATTGAGCCCGGTGGAAAGGTTTGGAAACCTGTAATATCCGGTGATATTGACCACCCGGATCCTGTTGAATATGACGTATAGGAAAGGTGGTATACTTTTGACGGAAAATATGTGGAAGTGTAAATTTCAAGTGTAAAATCTAAAACGAAAAGTGCAACGTGCAAAATATTACACGTTGCACCTTGTACTTTACACTTGAACTTGTAGCCCGTAGGGGAATCGAACCCCTATTACCAGGATGAAAACCTGGCGTCCTAACCGTTAGACGAACGGGCCATTATTCGTAATCGGGGTGCAAAATTAGTGATTTTGTTTTAATTTCCAAAAAGATTATCATCCGGGATTTTTGAATCCTAAATATTTTATGGTAAACCCATGATTGAAGGCAACCTGGCAAATCAATTCTTAGAATATTCAAAGGGAAGTTAATGGTACCGAATCATTCACCGGTTTGCTCATCCGGCTGGTGAAGTTCCGGCAGGCGTTTTTTCTCTTTCCGGTGGACAAAGTAAATGGTTAAAATTGTAGCAATACTTCCAAGTGTAAGAAGAAGAACCAGGAGAAGGAATACACTTCGATCCTTGAACAGGTATGAAAAGAAGATAAAAAACAACCCGGCACCGATCAGGATCAGGGTCGACTGGATATGCGAAAAGCCCAGTTCGAGCAGGTAATGATGAATGTGTGTCTTGTCGGGAAGAAAGGGTGATCCCCGGTTTATGAGACGCGCCAGGAAAACCCGCAATGTGTCAAAAATCGGTACAAACAAAATTCCTATCGAAACGGCCGGTGCTGAACGTATGAAATAATATGCAGCCGGGTCCGTGTTTTTTTCATTGAAATGGATCGCGATCAGGGCTATGACAAACCCAAGGGACAGTGATCCGGTATCTCCCATGAAGATCTTGTTCTTATTCCCGAACACATTAAAATACCCAAAAGAAGCAAGGGATCCTGCAAGGCCTACCGCCAGGATTGCCCAGTCATAATCCCCGATGTAATAAAACCATGCACCAAAGGTTACTGCTGCGATAATGCCCAGTCCTGCAGAAAGACCGTCAATTCCATCCATCAGGTTGAAGCAGTTCGTGATTCCGATGATTGTAATGAAGGTAACCAGGTAACTCATCGGAAGGCTCATCTGGTCAATGCCAAAAAAGCCATGAAGGCTCGTAAACCGCATGCATCCAAAAGATATGACAATCCATGCAGCCACGATCTGTCCGAAAAATTTCTTTCCAGGGTCAATAACGGTAATATCATCCTTGAAGCCGATGAAAAAAATCAAAAGCAGCGCCGCAAAGATGTACTGGAAGTTTTGAAAGGAAGCGGTATTCAGGAAAAGAAGGTAGGAGATCACAAACCCTATAAAGATGGCGATGCCTCCGAGATTCGGTACCGACGATTTATGTGATGTCCTGGTATTTGGTTCGGCAACCAGTGATTTCATGTTTGCCATAACAACTATCGACGGAATCAGGAAAAATGTAATCCCCGCTGCGAACCCAAAACAGAGCAATATCTTAAGGTCGATGACAGATAAATGAAGCATAATTCAGAATTGCATAACAAATGTAATGTTTTTTCTTGTTTTATCTAAATGGATCAAACCGGATTATTTATCAATATTCACGAACTCTTTGTAAATTTGAACGCCGTCGTCAGCGATTTCCATGAAAAAAATTCTTCTCTTACTGATCTTTTCCGTTATCAACTGTTACTCATTTTCACAGGTTGTTTACGAACCGGTTTCCAATAACGCAGTCTATGATTTTCTTGATGAACTGGCAACACTCCGGGTGATCTCCCTGAATTCAGTTGTCAAACCGTATTCACGGAAATTCATTGCGGAGAAACTGGTGGAAGCAAAAAAGGCTGACCAGGCCGCGAATCAACAGCTATCTAAACGCATCCGTGATGAAATTAACTTTAACCTTCTTGATTACAGTCTTGAAATACAACTCCTGGACCGGAATCACCCTGCTGCTTCATTTCACCAATCCATCAGAACTGATCCCCCAGGTTATTCAGTCACTTCCGGGGTGATCAAAGCCGCTGTCAGACCTTCATTCGGAACACAGTTCATGGCATCAGAAAACGGATCGGCGTGGGAAGTTACCGGTGGAGGAGAATTCTTTGGTTATGGAGGGAAACTCATTGGTGCTTACGCAAACGTTAAGCAGACATGGCAAAGCGAGGCGCTTGTGACACCGGATTATTTTACAATGGAGGAAGGGAAGGTCTGGAAATCGGACGGGGCAAACAATGTAACCAATACAGAATGGCGCGGAGGGATCTCTGTTGCATGGAAATGGGGAGATTTCGGTGTTTACAAAGACCGACCGGTTTGGGGAAATGCAGAACACGGATCCAACATCTTATCCGGACATGCTCCATCGTTCCCTTTTATCAGCCTGCATCTGAAACCTGCAAAGTGGATCGAATTTCAATATATCCATGGATGGCTGAACAGCAATGTTGTGGATAGCTCAAAGTCAACCTTTGCGATGGATAACGGAACAGTTGGGAATGATCAGCTGGTTTACCGGAAAAAATACATCGCTGCCAACATGCTGACTTTAACTCCCTGGCGGGGACTGGACTTTTCGTTGGGGAATTCGATCATCTACAGTGATGAAAATCCAAATCCATGGTATCTCATCCCGGTTTTATTCTACAATTCGGTGGATGCAACAAAAAGTGATTATGTAGACTACAATGGTTCAAACTCCCAGCTTTTCTTCGATATTTCCAGCAGGCAGATCAGGCACCTTCATCTTTACCTGGTTTTGTATGTTGATGAATGGAAGATGTCGCGTGCACTGAACAAAAACCAGCATAATTTTACAAGCCTGAAGGGTGGGTTCAAACTCAGCGATTTCCCTTTCCGGAACGCCACATTTACAACGGAATACACGCGCACGCAACCAATGACGTATGACCACTACATTCCCACCACTGTTTTTTCCTCCGACAGTTATATCCTTGGGAATTATCTGCGTGAGAATTCCCAGGAGTTGTTCTTTTCAATTTCTTTTCATCCATACCGGTCATTGTCGTTTGCTGCGTCATACACGATTGCCCAGCACGGACAGGAAGCCCCGTACCGGCTGGATGCTCCGTATGTGCTCGACCAGGTTCCATTCCTGAAAAACAAAACCTGGCAGGATCATTCTTTCGAATTTTCTGCCAGGTACGAATTTGTGAATAAAGTTTCCTGCTTTATCCGCTATATGAATTCAATTCATGAGGGTGATGTTGCCTATCAACCCATTTTCATGCATGGAAAGACCAACCTGTTCAATGCCGGTGTTTCCGTAGGTTTTTAAGCCTCTTGTTCCGGAACAACCGGTCCGGCATTCATTGCATTCAACCGGCACAGATAAAAATAAAAGAGCAAGGCACCGGTAATTACGCCGAACAAATTAGCGACCAGGCCCAGTGATTCAAATGTCCGGCTGGCAGGCGAAATCAGCTGGTGCAGGATTTCCATCAGGAATCCGAATGCTATCGTAAGCAGGATCCCGTATTTCACGTTCGCGAGGTTGTTTTTCAGTGCCGAACTTGTGTACAATGCCAGGAAGGCAATAACGGTGTATAGCATAAAGGAGACAATCTTTTCGAAGTAGATTATTTTCTGAAGCCATGGAAAACTTGCCCCCAGCGGAGCCGCAATTACGGTGACATAAAAGATGACAAGGGCATTGATGGCAAGAAGGGCAACCATCCGGGTTAACCTGTTCTTCCGCTGATCCGGCCTGATCCGGTTAACGATCACACCCTGACCGGGGCTTATGGATTTGTCTGAAGAATTGACTGAAACAGCTGGCTTGTCAATTCTGACCCTTTCCCAAAAGAGCCACGTAACAAAGACAATCCCGAAAAAAATAATCCTGGAAAGATGATTGTGGAAAAGCGGGAACCATCCCGGGAAGTGATAAGCGATTGGAACCAGGATCAGGAAATGGATGATGGCCGCAACAATCATGATCACGATCGAAAGAGGGAAGAGATATAGCTTCTGCCTCCAGCTGATCGGGTAAAGCAATAGGATAATGGTGATCTGGGAAATCTGGATAATGCCCGTGCAGCCATAAATCACCTGGATAAAACCCTTGCCGCCGAAAGCCAGGACTCCGTCCGGTGCAATGCTGACGTTGTGATAAAACAGTGAAAAGAAAGCTGCAGAGACATGAAGGATCAATGATCTAAGGGATTCTATGACGCTGTTGAGTTCGGGTAATACCAATTGCCATGTTCCTAAATAAAAATAAAGATACCGGCTGACGATGAAAAGGAACAAAAACACCGAGAAGCGGAAGATGCCGAGGAAAACAGATCGTTTAAAGAAATATTCAATTTGACTAAACATAATTTTTTATCAATGTTTGTTCCCTTTGATTATTCACCGGCAAAGACAGCAGGTTTAGGAGGAAGTGTTTTAAAAATACGAAATGCCAGTTTATTATCCGGTGCGAAGATTGAAGCGGCTGTAAGGAAAATGATCAGCAGGTCAGTAAAGAATGAACAGTGTTGCTGGTACCATAATTCAAGTTCTCCTTTGTACGGTGCAATGTATTTCTTATCGAATTCATGGGGATCCATCGTGGTCATTGAAAGATACTTCTCCTCATCCCTGAAAACAATTGAGCCAATACCGGTCAATCCTGGCTTATTCGCATAAAATTTTGATTGGATATCCGGAGAGAATTTCTCAAAATCAACAACCATCAAAGGGCGTGGACCGACCAGCGACATATCACCCAGCAGGATGTTTATGATCTGCGGAACCTCGTTGAGTTTTGTTATGCGTAAATATTTTCCAACAGGAGTAACCCTCCAGTCATTCTTTAATGTTAAACTTCCTGTGCCTAACCCTGGGCTTGATTTCAGCATTGTGGCGAATTTCCATATCTTGAATTTCCTGTTCCGGTATCCCATCCGGTTCTGGAAATAAAAAATATATCCCTCGCTCGTCAGCTTCAGGGCAATGGCTATGGGAATGAAGAACGGCAGGAAGATGAGAATTGCCAGCAATGAAACGATGATATCAAATAATCTCTTAAACAGCTTGTACATTGTTACATTTTTTGATCAAGGCTTTTTCCTGTTTCAATGTGCTCAAACGTCGGGATCATTTGTGAAAGGGTCCGTACGATCTGGTCTTTCGTAGTATGCGGATCATCGATCAGTGCCTGCAGGGTGCCGGTCATTTTTTCAATTTCCTCAATACTTTTGTTCGATGAATTCCTGATCACACCCAGCGATTGGTAGGAGTGGAGATCGGTTTCCTCATGTTGTGTATAGAATTCTTCAAATGCCTTTTCCCCGGAAGTATCAGAATTGAAAAAGTAAACCGGGTAAATCGCTGAACCTTTTTTAAGGTTTGATGTAGCTTCCTTCGCTTCTTCCTCGCTCTTGCAGATCATCGGTTCCAGGTTCATCGATTGAAGAAATTTTATGGCGATGTCAGAGAATGTCATCATCAGGTGTTCTTCCAGTTTCGGGAAAAAGATCTCGCCCGATTTTCCAAGGATGCACGCCAACAGGCAGATCTGGCCTGATTCTTCCGGTGAAACAAAATATCTTTTAACATCCATCGGGGCCGAAAGCGGTTGCTGCTTCATGATGCGCTGAACAAATCCATCGGGCAGACTTCCGTTCGAGAAGGCAACATTCGCAAACCGTGCCGTCGTGATCGGCAATAGTTTTGAGTAAGCCATGATCACATCTTCCATTATTTTCTTGCTTGCACCCATGATATTTACCGGGTTTGCAGCTTTATCGGTAGATACGCAAAAGAAATGTGACGGAGGCTTGGTCAAAAGACTTTTCAATAATTTTTCGGCTTTGATCACATTGTTCTCAAGCAGGGCTGAGACGGAATGATGATCCTTTTCACTTCGTACATGCTTGTGTGCTGCAAAATTGGCAATGATATCGAAGGGCCCAAGCTCGCTGGATATTCTCTGAAACACCTTGTCGCCAAAATTAACCGGGTAGGTTTTGTATTTTGCAGGAACGACCAATCCGCGGGTACTGCGCAGGTCGCGCGTCAGTTCCGTCAACCCGTTTTCGCTGATGTCAACAACGATGAGCTGTTCCGGTTCATAGCGAAGCAGCGACTTGATGAATGAAGCGCCGATTGTTCCGGCTCCCCCGATCACCAGTACATTCTTTCCATGGATTTCACGAACAAGATCATCCTTATGTTTAATCAGGTCAGCAAGAAACAGGCTTTCTTTCCGGCCGGTGATCTGCTCATTTATGAATTGATTGATGTTTATCATTTACGGATTTATTTAGGAATTCATAACCCTGGCTAACTGTTCGACGATAAAGGATCTGTCTTCATGTGTGATCAGCGAACTGGATGGCAGGCAAAGACCGATTTCAAAGAGATGTTCTGAAGTTCCGTTGACATAAGCAGGATAATCCTTAAAGACCGGCTGAAGATGCATCGGCTTCCAGAGGGGCCTGCTTTCAATGTTGTTTTTTTCAAATTCCAGTCGGATGGTTTCCCGTGTGATTCCTCTGGTTCTTGACGGATCGACCAGGATCGTTGTAAGCCAGTGATTGGAATAGAATCTGTCATCAGGTTCTTCAAGGAATGTGATCCCTTCATAATTTTTTAAAGCCTCTTTATAGAACAGGAAGTTCTCCCTTCGCTTTTCAATTCTTTGCGGCAATACTTCCATCTGTCCTCTCCCGATTCCTGCGGAGATGTTACTCATCCGGTAGTTATAGCCAATCTGCGAGTGCTGGTAATGAGGCGCCTTATCCCTGGCCTGGGTTGCCAGGAATAGCGCATGTTCACAATATTCTTTTTTATGAGAGATGAATGCCCCCCCGCCGGAAGTAGTGATGATCTTATTCCCGTTGAATGAGAGAATGCCAATCAACCCGAACGTGCCGCACATCTGGTCTTTGTAACGTGAACCCAATGCTTCTGCCGCATCCTCGATCACCGGTATTTCATAGTGATTGGCAATGCTCATGATTTCTTCCATCCTTGCCGGCATCCCGTAGAGATGAACCGCGATGATGGCTTTCGGTTTTTTCCCAAGCCTGATACGGTCCTTGATCGCTTCTTCAAGAAGCTCCGGATCGATATTCCATGTGCTCTTTTCCGAATCAACAAATACCGGTATCGCATGCTGGTAGACAATCGGGTTTGCCGAAGCGGAAAAAGTAAAGCTGGAACATAATACTTCATCTCCATCTTTAATATTCAGCGCGATCAGCGCGAGGTGAATTGCTGCTGTCCCGGATGAAACGCAGGTGCAATAAGGAGCTCCGAGGTATGATTTTAAGTCATTCTCCAGCCCGGTGACGTGCGGTCCCATCGGGAAGACCAGGTTTTTTTCGAATGCCTCGTGTATGTACCTGAGCTCATTCCCGCTCATGTGAGGTGATGAGAGCCAGATTGTTTCTTTCATAAAAGATCAGTTAAAATAAGGTTCAGAAAGTTTTTTCCTGATGATGGTGTAGAGAATTATTTTCAGATCAAGAAAGAAATTCCTGTGCTGGTAATAGTTCAGGTTGATCCTGACTTTATCCGGGAAAATCTCGGCATCATTATAGCTCTTGGGATCTGCCTGGTTCGCCATCAGTTCTTCCTCGTTGTAATACTTGATGCTTGCAGGTCCTGTGAGCCCCGGCTTAAGCTCAAGGATCAAACGATCATCTCCTGTGAGTTTATCGGCATAACCGGGAACGTCGGGGCGAGGTCCTACGAGGCTCATTTCGCCTTTAATAATGTTGAATAACTCAGGCAACTCATCCAGTTTGTAATTCCTCAGAATTGCACCCAGTTTTGTAACCCTGGTTTCTCCTTTTACGGAAATTGAATTCCCTTTGTGATCCACTGTCATCGTCCTGAATTTGTACATCATGAAATGAGTGCCATGCTGCCCGATCCGCACCTGGCTGAAAAATACCGGTCCCGGCATTTTGAATTTTATCAGTAATGAGATAATGCAAAACACGGGGATGAAAAGGATCAAAACAACTAAAGAAAAAGTAAAATCGAAAAGTCTTTTAGCAAACATGAGGACGACTTCGCTTTAAGTTCCATCCGGGAATCAGTTAATTCCTTTTCTTCTTGAACCGTTCCGAAAACTCTGAACCGGCTGCTAACACAATCTTTGCTGGTATCTTATAGCGTTCTATTTTCCCATTGCAAAAATTGGTGATCAGTTTCTTCAGTTCCGATGCTTTCACGGTTTCTTCAAAAAGTACTTTTGCAACAACCATTTGACCGGTGATGGGATTGAATTCGCCATATACAATGCAATCTTTTATCCCCGGCATCCGGAGTAAAACAGATTCCACTTCCGAAGGTACGACCTTTTCACCCCCGACATTTATGATATCCTTGTTCCTGCCGATGATCTTGATGTAACCGTCATCAGATTCCTCAACAATATCGCCGGTTCTGAACCATCCGTCTTCTGTGAAATGTTCCATCCCTGAATTGAGGTATCCAAGGATCTGCGTTTTACTTCGTATCCAGAGTTCGCTATCTACAATTTTAAATTCGGTATCCGGATCACCGAATTTCATGAAATTGCTTGCCGATGATTTACTGGTGATTTGTGAAATCCCGGTTTCACTGGTGCCAAACGTCTGAAGGAATTTCACCCGCGGGAATGCATCTTTTAGCTTTAAGAGCAGGCTGTCCGGCATGGGTTCCGTACCATAAGTGATCATCTTTAAGGATGAAAGGTCATGCTTTTCTTCAGAACCGCTGATCAGGATCAGGTTCAGAAAAGTGGGTGACGCCGGAAGAACATTTACATGGTACTTTTCTATCAGTGAGCAAACATATCCGGGTTCGCGGTTGCCAGGGATCACACTGGTGACGCCTGTAGAAAGACATGTGAGCAACGTGTTCAGTCCGCCAATGTGATCAAACATCAGCAGAATCAGGAAGATCAGTTCCTTTTGTTTTTTGTGTTTATAAGAATCCAGGAGATTGTCCAGATCATGGATCATTGCTTTGGGTGCGCCACTCGTTCCACTGCTGAAGAGGATCAGCCCGGAATGATTTTTTTGCTTCAGGTCTCCGATCAGCGAATGAACACCTTCCGGCGTTTCATTCTTCACAATCACGGGTTCTTTCTTAACGATACTGATCGAATAGCTGCAATTGGCGGTCCGGATCCGTTCATCAGTTTCGGATCTGATCTTCGAAGCAACAGGAACGATAATATTCCTGTTTTCTGCAAGTGCAAAGAAAAACGCAATAGATTCAAAACTATAATCAGAAATTAATGCCACAACTTCTCCTTGCGGAATATTCGTTTTTACAAAAGAAGTATAATCTTTTATCTGTGCAGCCAGTTGAGCATAGGTATAGTATTCATCATTATAAATGATGGCAATCTTTTCACCTTTCTTCTCAATATGCCCGCTAAACCAGCTCATCCGGATAGTTCTCCACTTATTTATTTCTACCTATTTTGTTTCTTCTTCCAGCTGCTTTGCGATAAAATTACAAATGGAGTCGATTGAACGGAACGGACTGATACGCCCTGACATTGCTTTCTCCGATGTCAAAGAAATATCAATGTCCTGCTCCATAAATGCAGTTTCAATATCTACGATCACATTCACCAACCCCATCGAGTCAAAAAGTTTATTTTCTCCAATGAGGGTGGTATGAAGATTTATTTCCCCGCTGATGTGATAATTGTCGCAATAATCTTTTACTACAGCAATAATTGTTTCCGCTATTTTTTCTTTGGTCATTGTAGATTTAATATCTTAGCTTTTTGATTCTGTCAGGTGCTTCGGGGCCATTCTTGAGGGCGTTCCGACGATAAGAAAATCGGGTGGAACCGATGTTGTGACAAGGGCGCCGGCTCCGATGGTGGAATTTTCCCCGATGGTCAGCTGGTTGATTAATTTTGCGCCGGTTCCGATAAACACGGAGTTCTCAATGACCACTTCTCCTGAAATTGTTACGCCAGGCATGATGGATGAGAATTCCCCGATCTTCGTATCATGTCCCACGGTACAGGCGAGATTCAGAATGACATGCCGGCCGATCTCAACATTCACGGTAATGATGGTTCCTGCACAGATAATTGTTCCTTCACCGGTTGAATTGAATTGCGGATCACCGGAGATCACGCCAGGATGGATCAGCACCGGGAATGTTATCTTCGGGTTTTTCATCTTATCAATGAGTGACTTCTTGATTCTGGGATCAGCGATGGCGATTACCAGGTCAAGCGGTTCGTTCCAGCTATTCAGATCCCGCATGCTGCCGAGCACTGGAAAATTGTTTATGACGGTTCCCTTTTCTTTACTGTCATCAAAATAGCCAATGAAAGAAAACGTGTTTTGTTTCTTGTTGATGTCTTCAATCAATGAATGAACTTCCCTGCCAAATCCACCGGCACCATAAATTGCAATCTTTTTCATGTGTCAGTTATTTAATTTGCTCCTGTAAACGGCTCCATGGTTGTATCCTGTTTCTGGTTGATTCCTTCAGGTTTTACGACTTTCAGAAAAGTCAGCCAGATAATTTTCAGATCCAAAGAAAAGCTGCAATGGTCCACGTACCAGACATCCAGTTCAAATTTTTTATTCCAGTTAATTGAGTTCCTGCCGTTGATCTGTGCCCAGCCGGTTATCCCGGGTCTGACTTCATGACGGCGTTTTTGCGTTTCATTGTAACGGGAAAGGTATTCAGGCAGAAGTGGCCGCGGACCGACAATGCTCATATCTCCTTTGATTACATTGATAAGCTGCGGCAATTCGTCGAGCGATGTTTTTCGGATGATCTTCCCTGCGAAAGTAATTCTCTCCGCATCACTCAGGAGCAATCCTCTGCCATCGCGTGTATCATTCATTGTCCTGAACTTGATCAGCCTGAACAACCTGCCATTCCTGCCTGGCCTCGTCTGAAGGAAGAATGGATTGGCATGTCCTGAAAGCACAAGAAACAGGATGATTAGGATCAACAGCCATGAACACATGAGTAACAGCACGAAGCTTACAACAAAATCAAACGCTGGTTTAATGAACATTCTGTAAGCTTTCATGATGTATCACTAACTGATGATCCTGTTTCCTCCGGCAGTTTGTGACACAGTCAGGTCATGATTCTTCAGCGGAAGTTCTCTCATGTAAATATTGGATAGTTCATTTCCATGAATCATAACCTGCGATACAAGTGTAAAATTGTTTCTTTGGTAGAATTTATTCGCGCTTTCCAGTGAGATGCCGGCGATGACTTTATAGATTGGAATTTCATTCCGGATCAGCTGCTCTTCCAATGCTTTCAGCAACCGTGTCCCGATTCCTCCCTGCTGACAACCCGGGTCAACAGAAATGGAAAGCAGCTCGGAATGCGGAAGAATTTTCTTTCCGGTAGGAGAATGAACATTTTTCGATTTAAAAGGTGCGGCAAATGTTTCTATAAACTGCTTCAGGAAGTGTGGTGAAGTGATGAATATACCGAGGAGTCTGAAGATGCATCCCGGAGATGTAAAAAGAAATCGCTGCATCATGCATGAAGAGTCGGATGAAAATGAAACGAATCCCCTGATTTCCTGCTGCTCTTCATAAACCAGCACAAGTTCTTTCCTGATCAGGAATAGATACAATGAGGTTAAAAATCCTTTGCCGAGTTTTGCAAGAAAGCTGTTCTTTAAGGTTTTCTGGTGTAATCTTGCAACAGCGGACGCATCCGCTCTGATTGCCTGCCTGATCATTTCGTCAGATTATTCATGATGACAGAATAAGAAACTTTCGTCGTATATGATTTCTCGAAAAGCGCCCTGGCATTGGCTGATTTCTGTTTCAGCAGATCCGGGGATTCCATAATTTCATGGATTACCGAATCAAATCGTTGCATATTCCCCGAGATGACTTTATATCCGCAGCCTGAATCTTCAACCACATCACCCACATCACTGCTGTTGTCTGTACATGCAATGACAGGCAACCCGATTTCAATGCAGGATGTAAGACGCGACGGAAAATTGGGGATGGTAAAGCGAGGATTCAGGAAGATGAGCCCTATATCGGATGCAACCAGGATATCCTTGAACTCCCCGGGAGATACTCGTTTTTGAATGATCACCTGCCGATAGTTTCCGTCAGTGATAACTTTTTCAATCCGGTCGAACCATGTGCCTTCACCGACTATGAGAAACTTCAGATGCTGCGTATCCTTGTATGCTTTTAAGATTTCCAACAGGAACGATAATCCCTGCGGAATTCCAAGATTTCCGCCATATGTCAGCAACAGGTCGCTCTCTTTTATTGAATATTTCTTCCGGATTTCTGACCTGATCCTGGTTCTCCCGGGCTCAGTCAATGTTCCCCGGTCCTTCAGGCTATTCGGGCATACACTGACTTTCCCGGGCACCAGGAAAGAATTGTGTTCGAGGAGATATTTCTCATTGGCCGGTGACATGCAGCCGATCCTGTCCGACAATTTGTAGGTCACTTTTTCCTGCCTCCTGAAATACCAGGCAATGGGATTCCATTTTGACAAAAGCCCGATGTCTATTGCGTTTTGCGGGAAAATATCCTTTAGCAGGAGGAATGTCACTGCATCGGATTTGCGCTTCAGGAACCGGATCACACGGTTGTACTGGATCGGAGGGGTTGAATAAATGACCAGGTCAAATGTGAGCTCTTTGAAGTAGCGGTCGATTGCCGTTATGAAAACGGACTGAAGCTGCAGCAATGCCAGGCCCTTCGTGATGAGGTTGGGATTGGATGTGATGTTTCCGGTTTGAACCCGTAATACTTTAATGCCGTTCGCCTGGGTGAGATTTGTTGCCTGCCCGAATCTTTTTTCAATCGAGCAAACGACATAAACTTCATGCCCGTGTTCAGCAAATTCCTCCATCAGGTCTGTGTAGAGATTGAACTCAGATGAAGTACGGGGATAGGCTATGGTGACAAAAATTATTTTCACGCCTGATCGGTCTCTATTAATCTGTGAAACACATTAATCACACAAATTCCTGGTCTTTTATTTCGTCAAACAGGAAGCTTTCACCATGCCCCGGCTGGATCATGACATGCTTATTATAGAATCTCAAACGAAGAGCTGACAATGATTCCAGGAGTTCTGATTTGCTTCCGCCGGGCAGCTTGATAACAGTTTTTGTGTTCCGGATAATGGTGTCTCCTGTGAACAGGTTTTTGTCAATGAGAATGCAGATACTGGATTTTGTATGACCTTTCGCTGGAATGAAAATTATTTTGTGCTCATTCCATTCCAACTGGTTTTGGATGTCTTCAGTAACAATATCCGCAGGAGCAGTTTCAAAGCCCACCTGGTCATAAAAGACGGACATGTTTTTCTTTCTTGCAACAATTCTTTCTGAACAGACCGATGAGCAGATAAGTTTACAGTCGAACTTTTCTTTTAGTTTATTGACGCCCCAGATATGGTCAAAGTGTTCGTGCGTCAACAGGATGTAAGCAGGAGTGATGCTGCGCTTTTCAAAGAATTCAATGAGTTCGGCACAGTCCTCGGTCCCGGGATCAATTACAATGCAGGAATTTTTGCCCTGCTCATAAATAACAAAACTATTCGAATCAATCGGCCTGTTCGGAATTTGTTCAACTATAATACGCATCGGCATTCCGCTATTTTCTGGTTTCAACGATGATCACGATTGAACCCCGTTTTTAATCAACAATAAGACGATGGAGTCGATCGTGGCAAAATTTTCAGGTAAGATGTCCATGCCGTCGATGGAAATGTCAAAGGTCTCATCCAGCGCGGATACCAGGCTTACAACATCAAAGCTGTCAAGCATTCCCTGGTCGATGAAATTCACCTCCTGTGTAAAATCAAACTCCGGCCTGATTTCCTGCAATATGTTAATCACCTTTTGCTTCATAATGTATGTTTTTGTTTGTCATTACTGAATCGACCAGGTTCTCGGGCTCAAATCCATAATGTTTATAACGCTTGATGGCGTTGTCATTAGACTGAATGACCCAGAATAACTGGCGTTTCGCTTCTTTACTTGCGCTGAAGAACTTATTCAGCAAAACCGATCCGATCTTTTTATCCCGGTGCTGCGGATGAACAAACCAGTATCTTAAATAGGATGTCAGCCCGATTAGATTATAGATCACGAATCCAAGAATTTCTTTGTTTTCCTCGAAAATACTAATGTTTCCCTGATCTATCCATGCCAGTATTTCTTCCTGTGAAGGTAATTGCTCTGCAACCGGATCGAAATATGTGTTCAATAAATGGAAAATTGAATCTGCATGTTGTCTTCCTGCAACTTTCAAACTCTCATGATTATCTGAAATCAGGATATCCTGGCTGCTCTTGTTCATCCGGCAGAGGGTCACATAAGGAAAGAATTTATTGGTCCTGAAAACTTCTTCCAGGAGACTAACATCGTTTGGTTTTCCCAGCAGGTCGGTTACGAGCAGGGTTTCCTTCATCTGCGGAGTCAGTTCTGCCAGTGCAAGACTCAGCATTTCCGGGGTTGTGGTAAAAAAGAAGAAATTTACAATATCGTCCTGGTACCTGAATAGAAACAGCGAATCTTTGATCTTTGATATGAAAAAAGTCCCTGAATTTATCCACCGTGTTATTTTTTCAACGTCAGGAAAAAAGTTTGTAAGAATGCCTTTTCGGACCTCTTTCACTTCCTTTATCGCATCCAGGACTTCCTGGTAATTCCGGACCTTATTCATGATTTACAAGTTTACTCAGCTTCAGCCTGTCAATCTTTCCATTGACATTCCTGGGTAATTCGTCTACTTTGTGGAAAGCTGTAGGGATCATGTATTTGGGAAAAATCTCGCCGATGGCTTTCTTCATCTCTGCAATGGACAGATCATCGGTTGCCTCGTAAAATAAGCTGATCTCTTTCCTGCCATAATTGTAAACCACGCAACCATTCGTTACAAGTTTCAGTGTATTGATGATCACATGTTCAATCTCTCCGAGTTCAATGCGGTAGCCAAGATGCTTTACCAGCGTATCCATCCTGCCTTTAAAGATGATTTCTTTTTTCTCATTCCGAAAAACAACATCACCGGTACGATAGATTAATTCCGGGTATGATTTGTTTAATGGATTCTGAACAAACGCTGCTGCAGTTTTCTCCGGGTTGTTGTAATATCCCATTGCCAGTGAAGTTCCCCTGACGCAAAGTTCCCCTTCTTCATTGGGCTTTGCAGGCTTGTTCTGATCAGTTAAGATCAGGATATCCGTATTTCTGCATGGAAAGCCTATTGGGATCGGCTCATCATCTTTCAGTTCGCGGTTTGCAATGTAATAGGTGCAGTCAAGTGTGATTTCAATAGGACCATAAAGATTGACAAATTTAGTTGCCGGGAAATGCTTTCTCCAATAGTTAAACTGCTTGGTGGGAAAGACTTCGCCGGCAAACCAGACCGTTTGAAGATCAGGTAATGTCATTTTATCAAAAAGCCCCATGTTTGCAATGTTCACCATGATCGTCGGGACCCAGAAGATAAACGTGACATTCTGCTCATTCATGATTCCAAGCACCTTTGCGGGAAAAGCAGCCAGTGAATCCGGGAGCATCACGAGCGTGCTGCTCTTTGCCATCAGCATGCAGAGTTCAAAACTGTAGATATCAAAAACCAGCGGCGAAAGCGACCCGACAATTTCGTCATCCCCGATCTTTAATGTATCGATGGCCCATTCAGTGAAGTCAAAGAAGCTTTTGTGATTCAGTACAACACCTTTCGGAGTTCCCGTGGATCCTGATGTATTAATGATGCAAAGCGGATCGGTGTCAATAAGGCCGGAGCGATGTTTTGTGATTGAGTCATCACTCAGCGATTGCATGGTTGAAATATCATCAACATTTATTCTGCTGACAGATGCAGGGAGGAGTGATGCAATGGCACTGAATAGGCCGGTATTGGAAATAATTATTTCCGGCTGAATGAGCTCAATGATGTTTTTTATCCGTTCGTTTGGCGTTTTTATATCCAGGTTCATGTATATATTTCCGCTGTAGATTATGGCCAGGTCAGCATAAACGGATGCAATGCATTTGGGAAGATAAACTGCAACAGGTTTATTTGTAATTCCCTTTTCCAGGATGATTTTTGAAGCCAATGTTTTTGAACGATCAGCCAGTTCTGAAAATGAGATGCTTTGATCGCCGTCAATGACCGCTGTTTTCTGACCATTCCTTCGAACCGTGTCATCGAAATATTCAACCAGGTTTATCTTCATACGCGTAATCATTAAGACAGTTTTGCTATTCTACTTTTAACAAAACCGTTGATAAATCATGCCTCGATGTTGCAATGTTGTATATCGGCAGGAGATTCCCGCTGCTGATTCCATCAGGAAATGACAAGACGCCAAATTGAAACAGGACGAATGGCAGGCAATCCTTTTTTGCCTTATAAACCTGGCTGAACCCATCGTCCATATTCCCGTAATAGACATAGGAAAAATTGTCCTTTATTCCGGATCCTCTTTTCCTTCCGAGATAAAGGCTGAATAAAGAAGTGTGCCTTCCGTCGCCTTCCACTGCAGTTGAGAAAATATATTTGTTTTGAATCCGGGCTCCATAAATGGATGACCCGTTAATGTCAGTTAACTTTTTTGATTCCCATTCATTTGATGAATTTAACTTCAGCAGGCGGATGGAATTATCAGAATATGGACTGTCTGTGGCGTACAATAGTCCCTGTCCAGTTGGAAACCCGACACAGGCACGGTATTCCTGACTTCCCCTTAAAACTGGTTCCACGGTTTTAAAGTTCTCTCTGGCTATCCATAAACACGCTGAGTTCTCAAAATCTCCGGTCATTATCCAGACGCACTGGTTGAACTTATCTGCGATGATGTTATGAATGTGCTCAATTTCACCACCCGGAAACGTAAATATCTTTTCCCAGGAATCTTTTCCTTTTCGCTGATAAACTGAAACCGGGCCTTTATGGGGATTGTTCAGATACTCGCCAAAGACAATCATTTCATTGAATCCGTCAATTCCTTTCAGGATGGAAAATTTTAACGGACGACTACCGGACGAACTTATAAAACCACTTGAAATCGTTCTCAGTTTTATATCGATCTCGTAAATCGTTTTGTTGATCAGTACGAGGACAATTTTATCGTCAACCTGGATTCCGCATCGGACGCCTGATCGCAATAATCTTGAAAAGAGGCGGATCCGTGAAAAAACATTTTCCCGGATATTTTTGTGTTTGCAGATGAATTCTTTTATGCCGGTCTCAAGGTTGTAAGAATAAAATGAACCCAGTTTATAAAGCAACAAATTGCCATTATCCAGGTAGCAAACGGGAATGCAGCGTTTTAATATTGTTGGCGAATTCACTTAAGTTCAGATTTCTTAAAGTGGTATGGATATCCCGGATTTGTAATGTTCCTGTTTTTAAAAAGATCAAGGAGCTTCCTGGATTCAACTATGCAAACCGGGATATCCATAGTTGTATCTTCTGTCAGGATATTATTTTCAACCAGGTCATTCCGGTTATTTATTTCCGCGAACGACAACAACCCCCATTTGGGAAGCCTTTCATTGACGGTCTTTTCAACCTGGAAGTCCCCGTCAATAATTTTGAAATGCCTTTTCCTGTACCAGTTTTTAACGGGCCAGTCTGGATCCGTTTCTTCAAAAACATGCGAAATGGTCAGGAAGCCGGAATTGAGGCCTAACCCGATTATAGTTGCATTGTGTTCGGCACAGAATTTCCACGATGAATGTTCACCATGCGGCGATAAATTTTCTCCTTCAAGATTATCTGCCATCATCGGCACAGCAAGCGGTCCGATTGCAGTCATCGGGTTCAAGGGAAACCTGCTGGTAACACTGCCTTTTCGTTTCATCAGTACAAGTGGCAACAGGCCGGAGATGACCTTTGTCTTCTTAACATCATAGGTGAAAACAGTGGAATCTGTGGTTGTTTTCAGGATCATTTCGGGAACCGGATCTTCTTTGAAATGACGGATCACCGGCATCGCAAGTGTGCCCTCCGGGCCGATGAGTTCCAGCAGCGCGTCAATGACCTGGTTCGGTGAAAGCCCTGTCGATGCGAGCGCATCATACGATGAATGAACGATGATCAGCGAACCTTTTCCGACGCCATGCTTTTTCAGAAAATTCAAAACCATAGTAAAGTCTGCCTTCGTGGCGGACTTCTCCTTAACTACATGGCTTCTGTTTGGCCGATACTTATATAGGAATGAGACATTTTTCCAGTAGATCTTCCGGAGAAAAACTTCAATCGCCGGTGAAAGCGAAACAATCCTGAAGTAAACGGAAGAAAGGCTCATATCAAATTATCAGGCCCGGTTGAACACATTCAAGTAAAGTCAGTCTTAAAGTTTCGGCATTGGCAGCCCTGCTGAACTTCTCCCGCGCAAAATCCCGTGCCCTGCCGCCCATGAGATCACGGCCGGCTTTGTCTGACAGAATTTGCGAGAGTAGTGAAAGCTTTTTGTTATGATCATCCTTGTCGGTCAATGCAAAACCAACTTTATTCTCTGTGATCAGCCTGATGGATGCAACTTCATCGGGACCATAGCAGAGAATGCATTTTCCCATCGAGAGATACTCGGGGATTTTTGTTGAGATGGAGAGAGACGTCAGCTTGCGATATTTTTTTTCTGAACTTTCAACATGCACCAGGATGTCGGATCTCTGCATGATCTCATCAACCTGTTTTCCCAATGCCTTGCCGCAAAAGCGCAGTGGTGATCTGTTCAGCCTGGCAGACATGGCTGGTGAGATGTCATCCATCGACCAGATGTTCAATGTAGTATTAATGCCCTGTGCCAGTTCTGTCTCATGCAACAGCTCGCCAAGCTCAATCAGCGATTTCCAGCGGTTCAGGTGAAGTCCTCCAAGGTAAGATAAGACGATGGGTTCATCAGCTGTCTTTTCAATGGATGGAAAAGGATCAGGAATGTTCACACTGGTCCTTACAACAACAACGTCTCTGCCATAAGCAGCACGGTATTCTGATGCCATCTGGTCACCTATGGCTATTAATTTTGTTGCATGATGCAAATTCCTGTCGTGAAAAGATTTTATCCTCTTATGCTGGATCCTCGAAAGCAATCCGCCATAATTCGAATGAAGGACATAATCATCGCCATAATAGAGGCAGATCGGGATTTTCAGAAAGCAGGAGATCCAGTATGCAATGTCTGCGGAAAATTTGCTGTTGCCAACACCCCAGAAAATCACCTCAGGGTTAAATTCTTTCAGCCAATCAATTAATGCTTTGGTCTTCCAGACTTTCGTTGACCATAGCAGGTCACGCAGGATCCTTGCCGGGATACCATTGCTTATTTGTTTCGTGAATGAAAAAAAATAAGTTTTGTGAACCTGCGATGCTTCAGTTACACCGGGATCTTTATGGCTTACAACCTGTCCGCAAACGCCGGCGCCATTCTCCCTTGTGATCGCACGTACAACATCACGATCTGTGATCCTGAAATATTTATTACAGTATTTTGATGTCGGTTCTTCATCCAGGAAGAATAACTGGGCGATTGCATCCGGGTCCCATCCGTCAAATAATGTATTTAAAGTCTTGCCATTATTTTTGTGATCGTCAAACGAATTATGCGTGATGATCAATGTTCGCGGATAATGTGTCACAACTGAGGAATTCAAATACTGATAATTTTCTCCATGAATAATTTGTGGACCTTGTCGATGTCGAAATTTTCAACGGCAAAATCATAACCTCTTTTCCCTGTAATAATCCGTTCTTCCTGGTTACTGATAATCTCGCCCAGTTTCGCTTTGATGACATTTCTTTCTTCCTCACTGGAGATCACGATTCCGATCTTGTTTTTTGATAACAATTGCAACGAGGCAACTTCGGGCGGACCGAAGGCAAGAACCAGGTTCCCGGTCATCAGGTATTCCGGGATTTTTGTGGATACAGACAATCTTGTCAGTCTCCGGTAATAGGTTTCATCGCTTTCAACATGAAGCAAAATGTCAGCTTCCGACAACACCCGGGACAGCTCCTCATCAAAAACGCAGCCTTTATAAACGACATCATTTTCCCTGAAAGAAAGTTCGATCTCCGGTGTTAATTCTGAAACTGAATAAACATTCACCTCTGTCTTAACCCGGGTGCTGATCTCCTTCAGCATGCCGCTTAAGCTCGAAATCATCTTCCACCGGTTCAGGTGAAGACCGCCGATAAAAGTTATCTTCAGCACGGACTTCCCGGGCAGTTTGTTTTTATAGGGAACGACTTTGACAGAATTCATCACCGGGATGAAGGATTTGCCAAAATATTCAGAATATTCCCGGCACATTTGTTCCCCGATCGCAAAACAGAGCGAAGCTGAATTTACGGTTCTGTTGTAAACTTCCTTCATCCTGAGCATCCGGATCCTGTCAAAAAAATTCTTTGGAACCGCATTCAGGATGTAGTCATCGGTGAAATAAATGATCAGCGGGATCTTGTATTTGCTGCGGATAAAATGGACAACATCCTGCGGGTATCCCGGTGATCCGACGATAAAGAAAATTGCTGATGGTGAAAATTCTTCAATCCAGCTGAATAGTGATCTTGTTTTCCATGTATTCAGTTTCCAGACCAAATCCCTGAAAACAGCAATGTAGTCGGATAAGGATTTCAGCCAGAGGAAGAACTTTGAATTGCCGGCAGAAATATGTGGCGGTTCATTGGCAGGTAACCCGGTTTTTATTGCTTCTTTGGCTGGTGGCAGGCATTTTCCGCCATGTTTCCTGCCGGGGGAAAACAGGTTTTTAAGAACGTCTGTATCCGTGATCTTGAAATAATCTGAGCAAAAATCAAAATCCGGGTTTTCATTATGGTTGAAAAAAAGCTGTGCTAACGTTCCTTTTGGAAAGCCCGAAAATAACGCTTCATACGTTTTCCCGTTATTGTTCATGGGAGTGAAAGCGTTATTGCTGACGATCAGGATTTTTTTAAAGCTGGCAACCATTAGCGAAACAAAATATAAATTTTGTTGTTGTAGTTTTCAGGTGTGTTAATGATCTCTGAGATTGGACTAATAGTATCTGGGCGAAGAAAAGACGGTTTGATAACTGGCATATCCTTCCCTCCAAACCTCAGATTCGAAGAATGCAAAAAACAGTATCAACACCATCGTAAAAAGAAAAGAAAGGAAAAATGTTTTCGTTATCTTACTTTTCATTTTCATAAAAATAATTGGATAGACTATGATTGTTGCTGGTGTAAAATACATCCCAACACGTCCGATTAATTCAATAAGTAAGCTTAAAGGAATAAAAAGGAATCCAATAATTGCAACTTTGAAAATCAGTGCGGTTTCCTTATCCTGAAATTGCTCGTAGTATAAGGTTAATAGCAACAATGAAGAAAAGTATACAGCTCCAAAGCCTGTATTCAATGCACCAACCTCCAGGTATGGCTCATATCTTTCAAAAAAGTCTCTGACAAATTGATATAATACAGGAGATATGACTTTGCCGAAAATAAAGATTAGCAGAAAGAGTGCAACAATAACAGCAATTGTGACTTTGTTTATTCTCCATTTAGCATAAGTAAGCAAATACACAGGCAATAAGATCATTGCACTTGTGTGTATAAATGAAGCTACTATAATAATGGCAAAGTATCGGATCGGTGCTCTCCTGTAAAGAAAGTCCAGGGAAAAAAGAAACAGGGCGATGGAAACCGATTGTCTCATAGCAGAGATATGAGTTAACATAAACCCTGGCGTGAAGACATAAAGAAAAATTGCTATCCAGTAATATTTTACCGGTACATATTTTTTAATGAGTAAATAATAGATTACACAGTTAAACAGGGCAAGAACAGCAATCATTGCGAAAAAACCAAAGGGCCGGAATATCCTGTTCAGCAAGATCCAGCCTGGTTCAACCACATAGTACTTGTCAAAGTAGTCGACCTTGTTGTAGCTGTTAATCTTAATAAAGCCACTCAGGTATGAGGTATAGTCATTCCCATAATTGTACCGCAGTGCAAGGAAAAGAAATATCAGGAAGAAGGAAAATTTCAGGCCCCAGCGAAAATGGTTGAACTTTGATATATAAGCAAAGAACATAGCCAACAGCCCGAGAAGAATTACTGTGCTCAACGTTTAATCGTATTAAAGTTTATATTTTTGGACATGAAGAGAAGCCATTTGATAAAAGATCATGAGTTACGGATCCCGAAAATTCTCCTCGTCCTGGATTTTATAAAGTATGCAAAAGCCAGGAATGTTGAATAAGGATGCGTCAGCAGAAAAAAGAAATAGTTTGTCAGCGAGACTTTGAGCTGTGGGTTTTTATTCCCGTGCTTTAAGTACTTCAGCACCGACGGTATGGTTGTCTTGATGTATTTGACATAGCACTCCCTCAGCAGTGCGCCTTTTACACCGTTGTCCCTGTAAACGCCAATCAGCTTCTTCATGTAAACGATCAGGATATAATCCAGCTTGTCATACCAGTCGCGGGATCCGCTAAGAGCCAGTGTGACCGGTGTCTTAATAAAGATCGCTTTCCGCCCGATCAGGGTATGCGCATGTATCACGCAATGCGGGTAAATTGATTCCAGCGATGCAAACATATTTTTGTCAGGATGGATTGTGTATGTATCCCAGATACTTTTCCTGAAAATGCCGGCCATCACTTCACCCAGGAAGATGATGGAATATTTTGAACTGAGCAGCTCTTCGAATTTATCAAGATGGATAACTTCCAGGGTAGTGACAGGGCTCTCTTCATAAAGCAGTGTCTGAAATGGCTGCCTGTACTTCTCAAATTTTTCCATCGGGAAGTCCAGGAGCGTCGCATAGAAAAAAGGAACATCAGGATTTTCCCCGATCAGCTGCAGGATGCTTTCTATCCTTTCCTGCAGAATGAAATCATCATCACCAATGATCCAGCAATATTCACCTTTAGCTAATGCGACGTTACTTAAAAAGTTCTTTGCAGGCCCAATGTTTTCTTCCTGCCGGAAGTACCTGAAATTCTCATATTTCAGGAATTCCCGGGCCACAGCCTCCGTTTCATCGGTTGAGTGATTATCACTGACTACAACCTCTACAAGCTCCGGATGCCTGACCTGGCTGAAAATAGAGAGCAGGTTGGACCGAAGGTATTTTGCCCTGTTATAAGTCGGTATGCAGATTGATAACAGCGGGTTCTCCATTAAACGTAATAGGTTGCAGGGAATATCCTGTTCTTGTATTTCCTGTAAATGATAATCGCAATCGGCATTACAATGAAGGCATTGGTTATGATCACGGAAAACACAAAGTATGTAAACCCAAGCCAGGGCAGGATAAGCAAAACACAGATACTCATTAAAGCAGCATTGATGATCGATAAATAATAAAATGGCTCCTGTTTGTGAGCCCTCAGGTAGACGGATAAAATACTGGTAATCACATTTGGCAGTTGTGAGAGTATGAGCAAGGCAATGAACCCCATGCCCAGGAACCTGTTGTCAAAAAATCTGAAATACTTTGATGCAAGAAGGCAGAGCATGAAAATAATGCCCAGGCCAATAAAAACCAATACGCTTCGGACCAGTGATTTCCTGAAAAGCGCAAGGAGCTCACCTCTTTGTTTGTTCGCCGACAGCATGTTGAACTTCGGGATTTTTGAGTAGACCCAGGCATAAGCAATTCCGTTGATCGACATGATGATGTACATTGATACGCCAAACTGTCCGGCCAGTATAGGACTTTCATATTTATAAATGAACGGGACAAACAGGTATGATATGAAAAATCCACTGGCCCATGAAATCGCGTATTTCCATTGCAGGTTGATAATTTCGCTGAACCAGTTGTATTTCTCTTCAATTTTCGTCCTGAAGATTTGTATCCAGAGTTTCGGCGCCATCCTGTATAAAAAGACACACATGATGGTCAGCCCGATGAAGTTGCCAAACACCAGTGCCCAGATCGTACAATGAAGAAACAATAGCAGGCAGGTGAAAAGCGCAGTAATTATTGAACCTACAAGGATGTTGGTCTGTGTCTTCTTTACTTTGTCCAGCCCCTGGTAAATGGCTTGCAGCAAGGATGAGAACAAGGTAAGACCTCCTACCAGCGAATAGATGACCCAGGCAAAATAGGTGTTGCCAAGCTTCATGTTGAAATAGAAAAAGCCAACAGTGCAAAGAATAATGATTGCGGCAGGAATGACGATCACATAAAGCTTGACGGAGAACAAAATAAGGCTGATTATTTTTTCCAGCGGTTTATGTTCCCCGATAAGCACTCCATCTTTCTCATTAAGGTTGGCATATTCGTGACTTACAAATTGCGTGATGATCGTGGTGAAACCAAGCTCTGCAAAAATCGACAAGGCGCCAAGGCTGATGAAAGTGTACCAGAGACCTTGCGTTTCGGGTGTCAGGTAACGGAGGATGAAATAGATCTGGATCGGAACTTTTACAAGCGCAAATATTTTATTAAAGAGGATCCCAAGGACATCCTGGTCAATACTTAATTTTCGTAATATGTATCGTAACGCTGGTTTCAAAAAACTACTGTTATCCGGGAGATGAATAAAATGATTGAGAACCCCTTTGTGAAATCATGCAACCCGGGATTTCTGGTCACAACGTAAAAAGATCAGCACTTAATTCGAGGCCGGCAATTTTTCTGAGGTACTCTTGTGTCCCGGCTACTGAATAGAATTTATCAGGGATGGCAATTCTTTTTACGACAGGAATTTTCGTGATTCTATTCTCCTCCGCCAGGTCATTCAGCACTTCAAGAATCGCAGAGCCAAAGCCTGCCTGGGCCTGGTGCTCCTCAATGGTAATAATTTTTTTTACAGACTTCAGGATCTCCAGCATGGCCGGTTTGCTGATGGGTTTCACAAACGGGAAACTGTAAACGGATGCAATGATCTTATTTTGCTCGAGATAGTTGACGACATAGCTAAGCATCGCACCGGTAGAAAATACCGCAACTTCACCATCTCCCCTGACTTTCAGAATATCTCCGGGTGCCAGGTTTCCAACAGCATCGTTGGTATGAACCACAGGTTCTCCTGCCTTTCCTAACCTGATGTAGCATGGCCCCTGGTGATGTGTGGTGAATGTAACAATAGCTTTTGTCTCGACAGGATCTCCGGGAGCGCAAACAACAAGGTTCGGGATTGTCCTGAGCATCCCGATCTCTTCGGTTGCATGGTGTGAAGCGCCTAACGAACCGTATGCATATCCCCCGCCAACCGCCACAATCCTGACATTCAGGTTGTGGTAGCAGATGTCATATCGTATCTGCTCCATGCAGCGAAGCGTTGGGAAATTACCGATGGAGTATATGTAGACCACATATCCTTCCATTGCAAGACCGGCTGCTATTCCTGCCATATTCTGTTCGGCAACACCAACATTCAGATACCTTTCGGGAAACTGGTTCGCAAATGGCTCGACAACGCTGAATCCCAAATCACCAACCAGTAAAAACACTTTTTCATTAATTTTTGCCTCTTCAATTAATTGATTGATAAATGCCGTTCTCATCTGGATTGGATAAAATTTTTAATGCCTTGATAATTCCGGTGACTGTTAATCCATGGAGCTTATTGTACCCGGATCAGGTTTTCGCTTAACAGGTAAATCTCTCCTTTGAATTCAATCTCCTTCAGCTGCCGGATGATCTCATCTTTATAAGCCAGCGCTGTGATCAGGATCGTATCGACCGGTTGTGTCTTCAGGATATCCGGAGAGTATATCGGGAAATGCCTCACAGGCGTGTACAGGTTTTGCTTGTGCTGGTCGGTGTCGATCACATAGCTGATCCCTTCGATTTTAGAAACTGCCATCACCGAAACCCCTTTCCCGCCGGCGCCCCAGATCGCGATTTTTTTATTGGTTTCCTTTTGCTTGCTGACTAACGTGTTTATTTGGTTAACGATGCTCTGCAGGTAAGACTGCATATCAAGGCCATCATTCTCCCGCGTGCGAACGTATGCAATGTTGTATTCATCCTGCATTCCGTCGAAGACATCCAGAACTTCAAATTGATTGATCTCCAGAGCAAGCTTCAGTGTTGGTTTGGAAAAGTAATTCAGGTGATCGGAAAAGAAATCGTAAAATCGTTTATCTTTCAATGCTTTCTCAAGACTTGGAACTTCAACCAGTCCGAATGAACCGGGATTTAATGACGCCCTGATCCCCTGTAAAAAATCATGAATGTCCGGAACATGCTCTAAAACCTGGCGTGTTACAAAGCCGTCATATTTTCCGCCAGGGACAGGGGAGGACTTTGACACATACCCCGGGTATGCTACATGCTCTTTTTTCAGCGCCTCGTTTCGGAATTTCTCGGAAGGTTCAATGCCCACTGCATCTGCCCCGGCTTCTTTCAGCTTATCGATGTAGCATCCGTCGCCGCATCCCACGTCAACGATTTCTTTATGGTAAAGATTAAATTTTTTGACAAACGAAGAAGCCTGGTCCTGCTGGTACTTGTTCATCTGCTGCGAAAATGAAGAGGTCATCAGGTAATCATCATAAAAATCATCTTCCAGTGTTTCATTCAGCTGGACAAATCCGCACCTGCTGCATTTGTAAACCTTGAGGTCAATGGGCTTTACCAGTCCCAGCTGATCCTTCCGGAGCATCCTCGAAATATTGCCGGATGCATTATGGATCTCAAAAAATAAATCAAGCTCTTCGTTATGACACAACCTGCAATAATTGTACGTCTTGCTTTTCATCCTGTCAGCTTATTAATTATTGATTTTTAATTTCAAACGGAATGATTCATTTGATCTGTGATAAGGCTTTCTCAAGTTCCTGGTCATTCGGTGATTTGTAATGCCATAACAAGCGGTTTTCCATGAAATCAACTCCTTTCCCTTTTACCGTATGAGCAATGACAACGGTCGGTTTGGAATTCATCTCCGGGTTTGTCAGCGCATCGTTAATGGCCTTATGATCATGCCCGTCAATTTCAATGGTATTCCAGTTAAATGCCTGGAATTTTTTCGCAAGCGGTTCAAGCGGAATTACCTCTTCCGTGTTCCCGAGGCTCTGGATCTTGTTGTAATCAACGATCACTGTTAAGTTATCCAGCTTGTGATGAGGCGCAAAAAGGATGGGTTCCCAGTTTGATCCTTCATCAAGTTCTCCGTCACTTAACAAAATATATGTTCTGAAATCATTCTTTTTTCTTTTGGCAGCAAGTGCAATTCCGCAGCCAACGCTCAGTGCATGACCCAGGCTTCCGGTCGACAACTCCACTCCCGGAACATTATGACTTGCATGGGTAATTAATTTGCTGCCATTTTTTGAATAGGTATCCAGGATTTCCTCAGCAAAAAAACCCTTCAGCGCAAGCACAGCATATAATGCACTGCAAGCATGGCCTTTCGAAAGCAATACACGGTCACGTTTCGGGTTGCCCGGATCTTTTGGATACACGTTAACAATGTTCTCGTAGAGTACGGCAAGAATATCGGCAATAGATAATGCGCCCCCGATGTGTGAGGCATTCGCATTATGCGTCATGTGTAACGCATGCTTGCGGATGTTTGCAGCCAGGAGAATAGAATTTGTCATGGATTATTTTTAAAAAACCGGATAGTACTGATCAACCCATCGTCTATTTTGGTTTTTGGTTGCCATTGTAAATGATTTGATAATTTTGAAATGTTTGCCGACATAAACATTACCTGGTCGGGACGATAGGGGATAGCGCCATAATTGATTACGGAATCAGATTTTGTCAGGAGCCTGATCTTCTCAATTAATTGCCTGATCTCTATTGGCCGGCCCGATCCCAGGTTCACAATTCCTGTTCCGCCGGCATCAACCATTTTCAGGAGTAATTCAGAAATATCGTCAATGAACAAATAATCCCATTTCTGCTCTCCTTTGGTGACATTGATTTCACGATGGTTCAGCATCTCTTTGATGAGATACGGGATCAGCCACTCATGCGTGTCATCCGGGCCGAATACCGAAAACAGCCTCAGCCAGGAATGATCCATGGTGTATGCACGGCATAATTCTTCGGAAATGTTTGAACACATCAGTTTTGATTTTCCATACAATGTTGTCGGATGACAGGCATCTGATTCGGAGATTTCCTTGTTCAGGTCGCCATACTCTGCCTGTGAGCCAATACCGATCCAGTGCCTGGCACCGAGTTTCTTTGCGAGACTGATGGAAGAAATGATCAGCGGGATATTCACAGACAACTGCTCCGGCACATTCCTGTCAGCGCCAAACACTCCATGCCAGGAAAACTCAAAAAAGACAGGATTTTTGGCGGTGATGTTGTTGCAATTAATTTCTGTAAGACTTTTATTATATCGGATGAGGCTGACAGATCCGCAATTCTCACAAAAAGGGATCTTTGATGTAATCCTTGCCAGCACTGTTACAGGGATCTTCCTTGAAATAAGAAGTTTGATGAAACTTCTTCCAAGGAAACTTGAAGCGCCGTGTACAACAATGTCATTCATGAGTTGACGGAAATAAAATCAGTTCTTCTCCTCCGTGAAGAATTCTTCGATTTGCTTCAGGGAGAATGCTCTCATATCTTCGCCGTTGATGTGTGCCTTGTTCCATTCAACAATGGATCTGAGACTTTTTTCGATGTTCCATCTCGGGAACCAGGCGAGTTCGTTTTTTGCTTTTGAACAATCAAGCTTCAGATAATTGGCCTCATGCGGCTGCGGATTTTTATCAAGATCAAATGAGACGCCGTTTCCCCATAAGGTGCAGATCATCTTTGTGATCCATTCAACATTTTTCGTGTCACTGTCATCCGGGCCGAAATTCCATGCTTCCGCAAATGCAGGACCGTCGGTATAAAGCTTCTTTGCCAGTGTCAGGTAACCACAAAGTGATTCCAGGACATGCTGCCAGGGCCTGATTGCAAAAGGGCTCCGGATGATTATTTTTTTTCCGCGGATGATGGCGCGGAAAATATCCGGGATTAACCGGTCGGCCGCCCAGTCTCCGCCACCGATCACATTGCCGGCGCGTGCTGAAGCCAGGGCAACACCATGGTTGCTGTATTCTTTGGGATTGTAAAAAGAATTTCTGAATGAGGATGTCACAAGCTCTGAACATGCCTTGCTGTTTGAGTATGGATCATAACCGCCCATCGGTTCATTCTCACGGTAACCCCAATGCCATTCCCTGTTCTCGTAGCATTTGTCCGTGGTTACATTGAGAATTGCTTTAACCGTTTTCAACTGTCTTGCCGCATCCAGTAGGTTCACTGTCCCCATCACATTGATCTCGTATGTTTCACGTGGGTTCAGGTACGATTCCTTAACGAGCGGCTGGGCAGCCAGATGGATGATGATCTCAGGCTGGATTTCAAGAAGGATCTTTTGCAGGAATTCCTGGTCCCTGACATCTCCGATGGTCGAAGAAACAAGTTCGTCAACTTTCGCAAGTTCATATAAACTCGGTGTCGTGTTCGGGGATAATGCAAAGCCATATACCTCTGCACCCATACTGTTGAGCAGCATCGACAACCAGGATCCTTTAAAGCCGGTATGGCCGGTAACAAGAACCCTGCGGCCTTTATAGAAACCGCCGAATAAATTTTCATTTACCATTTGATCCATGGGGCTTTGTTTTTTTCGATCATCGATTCAAGCTGGTTCTTGTCATTCAGGGTATCCATGGGTTTCCAGAAACCATGATGTTTATACGTATAGAGCTGTCCGGCACTGGCGAGATTTTCAAGGGGTGCACGCTCAAAAATTGTCAAATCGCCTTCAATGTAATCATACACTTCCGGCTGGCAAACGAAGAACCCGCCATTGATCCAGGCCCCGTCACCTTTCGGTTTTTCCTGGAAACTTTTTACCTTTTGTGATTCATCAATATCAAGCGCTCCGAACCGGCCTTCCGGCAAGACGGAGGTCATGGTGATCAGTTTCCCGTGATTCTTATGAAAAGCAACAAGCTCCGATATGTTAACATCGCCGATGCCATCGCCATAAGTCAGCATGAATGGCTCATTGCCGGTATACTCCTGAACCCGCTTAATGCGGCCTCCCGTCATCGTTTCTCCCCCGGTATCGATCATGGTAATTTTCCATGGCTCCGCCTGGTTGTTATGATGCGTGATGCTGTTGGCGCCAAGATCGATGGTCATATCAGATGTGTGAAGAAAATAATGGGCAAAATACTCCTTGATCATATAGCCCTTGTATCCACAAAGAATGATAAATTCGTGAAAGCCATACGAGGAATAAATTTTCATGATGTGCCACAGGATGGGTTTGCCGCCGATTTCCACCATCGGTTTTGGCTTTATAGTGGTTTCTTCAGACAGCCTGGAACCACGCCCGCCGGCAAGGATAAGAACTTTCATTTGCTGATGATTAAAGTGTGAAACTTATTTCTTTAACGTGCTGCATTGTAAAACTCAATTCTCCTTACTTGTCTTCCAGACTACAAATGCCTTCGGATAGGTTTTCTTGAATTCCTCTGGATCATAGTCCGTAAGAATCGTATAATGAATTTCACGCTGGATCAGTTCGGCCGTTTTCTGTGCAAGCTGGTCCAGGTATTCCAGGTCAATGTTGGTGCCATACAGCAACAGGTCGATCCGCTTGGTGTCACGGCCAATGGCAAGATCTCCCGTGATGTAGGCTTTTTCTACTGAACCCAGCTGCTCCATCACCTTTTCGATCAGCTGGTCAAAGCCGACATATTTCTTGATGATATTGCTGATGTCGGGAAACAAGGGATGTTTGACGTTTGCGCGATATACTTTCCGGTTTCTTTCCATCCCCGAAATGAGCAGACCCGCTTTTTCGAAACGGTTCAGCTCAAGGCGGATGGCATTGGTGGATTCATCAAACTCTGTTTCCAGGTTCCTCAGGTACGATGAGGAATTGCTGTTCAGGAAAAACCTGATAAGCAGCTTGATCCTGGTTTTACTGGTGATCAATGTGTCGAGCATGGTGTTGCTGAAAAGCTGGTAAGTAAATATGGCTTCGCCCGGTCAGTCACAGTTGAGTATGACCTGGCAGTTGGGAATGAATTGATTTGAGGTGCCGTGGAATGTTATACAGCACCTGTTTCCACAGTTTCGAGAAGCTGAGGAGATATGGTAAGCATCAAAACCTTGTCCAGGTGATCGATGCGAACAATCACTTTATGTTTGCCTGCATAAGTTAGAAGTTCCCCCGAAAGGCCTTTCAATGGCCCGGAAGCAACTTTGATGATACTTCCTTTTGGAATAATTCCTGAAACACAATTGACCTCGAGGTCAGAATCTATGATCAGTTTCAGCGTTTCAATCTGTTTTGCAGGGATTACAGCCGGTTTACCACCAAACCAGATATATTTCACGGCTCCGGGTGTGTTCAGCACTTCGTAATATTGATCAGGAATGACATTCACAAAAACATAAGAACTCATCAGGGGCATCTCCACAATTTTTTTCCGGTCCGACCACTGACGGACAGTCTTGCTCAACGGAAGATAGGCCTCAATACCTTTGTCAGTAAGGTACTTTGTAAGCTTTTTTTCGTATCGTGGCTTGGTATATACTGCGTACCAGTTTCGTGAGTCGTCCATTTTGATTTGATATGTGCAGTGGGCATTTCAGCCTCAACGAGTAACAAATGTACTCAATATTGAAATGAAAGCAAATAATTTGCAATATTTTTTTAGAAACTCATCATCTCCTCAATGCATCCAAGGATTTCCTCGCGTCCCATCCGGGTTTCAGATGAGCTGAGAATGATGTCCGGTCTTACCTTCAGCACATTGTGGACGATCCTTTTGTATTGCGCAGGTTTGGCTGTTAATTCCAGCTTGGTAAGTTTGTCGGATTTTGTAAAAAGAAGTGCAAAGGGAAGGTTGTTATGGATGAGCCACGCGATGAACTCCATGTCGATCTTCTGTGGTTCATGACGTGAATCAACAAGAAGGAAGATCAGTTTTAAATTTTCGCGGTGCAGAAGATAGCCTTCGATCATCAGCTCCAGCCGGATGCGTTCACTCTTGGGGATCTTGGCGAAACCGATCCCTGGAAGATCCACAATGTAGAAGGCTTCATTGGCCAAAAAATGATTGATCAGCCTGGTTTTGCCGGGAGTCCCCGAGACTTTCGCCAGGCTTTTTCTTCCCATGATCATATTGATCAGTGAGGATTTTCCTACGTTCGAACGACCAATGAACGCGAATTCAGGCAGGTTGACTGTTGGACATTTCTTGTAATCCGGGCTGCTGGCAATAAATGTTGCTGAATTTATGTTCATAGGGTTTGTAATTAAAACTGTCTGAAAATTTGATTTCACCGCAAAGGCGCGAAGACGCAAAGGAAGAACAACAAGTTATTTGTAAAACTAATCTTATTTCCTTCTTCTCAGCCGGAGTTTCCCGAATGCAGATAATCTCCGGATATAGGAGGTCAGGTGCCGCTCCTTTTTCTTTGGATAAATATCTTCAATGCTGATCATAATTCCGGTCTCTTCAACCTCGCCGAACTCGTGATTGAGAGAAGTGCCAAAGGTAATCATGGTCGGGGAAAGATTCATGTAGGCATTCACAAGCGGTGGGATGTTCTCACTCCGTTGTCTGACTTCATGAACAAGGATCTTGTAACTTTCCTCGTACGTCTTGTCCTTGAAGAGGTTCGCCAGAAAAGTCTCATCTGTCTCGGTTTTCAGCGGAACCTTCGGAAGCATGAGGTGTTCGTTGTCCGGAAAATATTTTTTCAGGAACTGCAAAACGATGTCTCTTGCGGTTCGTTCATAGTCAGGGTACATCGTCATCTTTCCAAAAAAATACTTGACATCCGGATGTTCAATGATCATGGCTCCCAAACCATCCCATAAATTATCCAGGGAATATAAACCTTTCTTCAGGTTGATGGTTGGCTGGTATTCCGGCTGAACGAATGAACGTCCCAGTTCAATGGATTGGTAAAGATAATCGCGTAAAAATTTATCAGAAAATGTAAAAAGCTCGGCGGTCGGGCTGTTCAGGTGTCCTTTCGGGTTGCAGGAAATCTGCCTGCCATGAATGAAGCGATAACCGCCGACAATCTCTTTTTCGATCGGGTTCCAGACGATCAGCTGCTGGAAAGGAGGATCTGCCGTATCAAATTCATCGATGTCGACTTCTTTGCCGGTGCCGCCTCCGGCATCACGGAATGTGATCTCACGTAGACGGCCAACTTCCCGCATCAGGTTTGGTGACTCCAGTGCATTGAAGATATAGATCTTGTTGTGACCGTTATTGGTATTCCGGACAAATATGCATTCAGCAATCTCGTCTTCCACAAGGGATTTGTCAACCGGTGAAATGATGGAATCCATTGGCCAGGTTCTTGAATTAGATCAAGGTATAAAAGTACGATATAAAGTTTTATCCGGAATATTAAATCTGTGTTAAACGATCCTTAGTTTACCTGGTCATCTTATCAGTTCCAAGTGCATAGACCTTTTGCTTGATGACCTCGGCCCATTCCATGTCAGTCCGGCTTGAATCAAGGCTTTTGCAGGGAATAGGATCGCCAAAGATGACCTTGATGCGTTTCTTTCTTGAATGCATCATCTCATCCGGTAGCAGGATCATTTCAAGGTTTGCTTTGATGCCTAATCGTTTGCGCCAGTTGGCGATGTTGTAGAAACGATTGGAATTCTGGCCGGAAATAAAAACCGGGATGATGTCACGCTGGAATTTCTTTGCTTGTGTAATAAAGGTTTTCTTCCATTCCAGGTCCCGGATTGCACCGCCTTTTTGTTTCCTGGAAACCAGTCCGGCCGGGAAGTATAAGATCGTTTTTTCAGAGGCAAAGTTCTCATGGATGATCCTGACATTCTCGGTGTTTTTCCCGTGTTTGTTGATTGGAATAAAGACGGGTTTCAGACCCGGAATGAACATGAGAAGATCATTTACCGGGAAGACCACATCCGCGCGGCTGGCACCCACAATATCCAGGAGGACCAGGCCATCCAATCCTCCCAGCGGGTGATTTGAAGCAATGATAAACCTTCCTTTCCCCGGAACTTCCCAGCCTGCCGGTATGACGTCAGCCGTTAGTTCGAACTCCTCCAGGATAGCCTTCACAAAAGGTAACCCGGATTTTTCGCGGTGTTTGTAAATGTAACTGTTGATGATATCAATGTGGATGAGACGCTTGAGGAAGGTGTAGACGAAATCCGGTATCATCCGCGCCAGCCGCGGGTTCTTGACCGCAAATGGCGTCTTAAGATCAATGAAATTGGGCGTTATTTCAGGATGATCATCCATCAGAGTTGATTAAAAAAAAAAGCACCAAATGCTATGTATTGGTTAATAACCAACATCATCCCAATGGTGCGAAATGCCTTATTTGGAGTGGCCTGACCTGCAGATCCCGCTATTCAGCCTTTGCTTTGGCCTTTGGTTTTGCTTTTGCTTTCGGGGCTGCTTTGGCACCGCTGGCATTGGCCTGCTTCATCAATTTTGATTTCAGGTTGGCCGCTTTATTCTTGTGGATCACACTTTTCTTGGCAAGCTTGTCCAGTTTCGAAATCACAACCGGTAGGGTTTTCGTGATCTCTTCAGCTTCGGTAGCTGATCTCAGCTTTTTAACAGCGTTACGGACAGTCCTGGCCTGGTAACGGTTGGTTTCTTTTTTTACTTCGTTCGAACGGATTCGTTTTTCTGCGGATCTGTGATTAGCCATTTGTTGTTACTTAATATTTGTTTTGAAAATAAGGTTTACTATGCCTGTTCGCTTGTTGTCTGACGATTTGTAATTCCAGTTAAAAAGCGTGCAAAGGTAGTCAATATTATTTAATTAGCAAATTCAATCCCAACCTTGCTTCTGTGCTGTGAAATATTTTTCAAAAATGATTATTTGAATTCAACGAGTACTTGCGACTTCGGCACTGAATCCCCGGCTTTACAACTAATTTTCTTTATTACACCGGTCATGGGCGCAAGAAGGATGTTGTTCATTTTCATCGCCTGGAAAACAAGTAAGGGTTCGCCTTTTTTTACCTTTTGCTTTTCTTTCACATGAACCTTGATTATGGTGCCGGGAATGAATGCATACACCTTTTTCAGATCGGTCGGGACATAAGGAGTACGATGGCTGAATTTCTTGGTGTAAGTGGTCAGGAAGTTCCCCTCTTCAAAGGTCATCCGTATATATTCAGGTTTGGGCTCTTCAATATCCATTTTTGATTTTTTTACTTCAACAGGTGATGTCTTGCAGGTTAATTTTCAGGACAAATAAAGTTGAAAGCCTGGTTATCAGGTCAGCGTCTTACTTGATCAGTATTCTGAAATTAATTAGAACGGTGGAATTCCATGCTTCTTCTTGGGTGTGGTTTCCCTTTTGTTTGCTGCAATCGTTAATGAATGGATGAGGAACTCGCGGGTTTCAGCCGGTTCAACAACAGCATCAACATAACCATAAGCAGCAGCAACATAGGGATTGGCAAATTTCTGACGATACTCCTCAATGAGTTTTTTCCTCATCTCATCAGGATTTTCAGCAGCCTTGATTTCACTCCGGAAGATGATGTTTGCAGCGCCTTCAGGACCCATGACGGCAATTTCTGCCGTTGGCCAGGCAAAGACGAAATCGGCACGCAGGTGATGCGAGCACATGGCAATGTAACCTCCGCCATACGCCTTTCTCAGGATCACCGTGAGCTTCGGAACAGTAGCTTCAGAATAAGCATAAAGAACTTTAGCGCCATGCCTGATGACACCTGCATGCTCCTGGTCAACTCCCGGCAAATAACCAGGAAGGTCTACCAGCGTAACCAGAGGAATGTTAAAGGCATCGCAGAACCGGATGAAGCGGGCGGCTTTATCAGAAGAATCAACATCCAGAACACCGGCAAGCACCATCGGCTGGTTGGCCACAAAACCAACGGTCTGCCCGTCAAGTCTTGCAAACCCGACAACGATGTTGGCAGCCCAGAGTTCATGGACTTCAAAGAAATCCGAATCATCACACAACGCTTTGATGATTTCCCTTACATCATAGGGCTGCATCGGGTTGGTAGGGAAGATCTGGTCGATCTTGTATTGTCTTGATTTAGGTCCTTTTTTCGGGAATGTCTCAGCCGTCTTTTCATTATTCCATGGAATAAAACTTACCAGGCGTTTGATCTGCTCAAAACATTCCTGCTCGCTTTCGGCATAAAAATGGGCATTACCGGTAATTTCAGCATGAACCCGCGCACCTCCAAGGTCTTCCATCGAAATTTCTTCACCAAGCACAGTCTTGATTACTTCAGGACCGGTGATGAACATCTTGGATATCTTGTCTACAACAAATACAAAGTCAGTCAGGGCAGGCGAATAAACAGCGCCACCTGCACAGGGTCCCAGGATCACGGAGATCTGAGGAATGACCCCTGAAGCCTGCGTGTTACGATAAAAAATCTCACCATAACCGGCCAGTGAGTTAACACCTTCCTGGATACGTGCTCCGCCGGAATCGTTCACCCCGATAAGGGGTACTTTCATCTTCATCGCGTGATCCATGATCTTGGTGATCTTCTTGGCATGCATGTAACCAAGAGAGCCGCCGGCAACGGTAAAATCCTGTGCAAAGATGCAGATAGGCCAACTATTGATAGAGCCGGTTCCCGTGATTACCCCGTCACCCGGGAGGAACTTCTTGTCCATGTCAAAATCAACACCTGCATGCTTGACAAACAGGTCATATTCGTGAAAGGATTCGGGATCAAGTAAGGCAAGAATTCTTTCGCGCGCTGTCATTTTGCCTGAAGCTTTTTGCTTTTCAGTGGCCTGTTCTCCGCCACCTTTGAAGGCTTCATGCATCCTCTTTTTTAATTCACTGGTTTTTTGTCTTAAACTCATCTCATGCTTTTTTCAAACGGTGCAAAGGTACTATCTAATTGTTGATTTACCAAGCTGATGTGTTTCCCGAATTTAAAGGGATATCAGAAATGTTAAGCCTGTAACTATTGTCATCCGTGTGTTTTGTGTTTTTATGATCTGTATTTCGTTGTGTGTCAAGGATTATCGGAACGAAACAATCGTAATCCCTGATCCACCGCGCTCCAGGGCCTCATCAGCATACCGTTTTACCTCTTTTTGCCTTGCAAGATACTCCCTGGTGATCTGCCTCAGCACCCCGTTACCTTTTCCATGAAGGATCCTGATTTCATTCATCCCGATGAGGATTGCATCGTCAATGTAATGCTGCAGGAGCGCATGTGCTTCATCCACGCGCTTTCCGCGTAGATCAAGCGTAAGCTGGAACTGGGTTACCTTTTCCTGCAGATCGCCATAGATCGATTGTTTCTTCCTGGGGACAGGAGTGTCGGGGAGTGGCTGGAGGATCGTCTTTTTTAAGGTTTTGGATGGTGGAAGTCCCGGTAATTCCATGGCGATTTTCTCTTTTAATTTTGTCAGCTCTTTTCGGACTTCTGTTGTCTTTGCCTTTTCAGCCTGGCTTTCACGAATCTCCCGGATCGTTTTTTCAACCATCTTGTTCGATTCATTCAATACCTGGAAAGCCTCCTGTTTGGCTTTCTGAATGATCTCCGTCCGCGATTTCTCAAGATCATCTTTCAATTTCTGGTATTTCTGAACCAGCTCTGAAAGAAACGTATCGGCAACCTCCAGCTCTGTGCTCTTTTTCTGGACTTCAGATTTCTCCACCTCCAGGTTTTGCAGCTCTTTGTCGAAATCCAGCTGGCTTTTCCCGATTTTTTTTGAAGCATACTTCAGGACATCTTCAGGAAAACCAATCTGCCGCGCTATTTCAAACGTAAATGAACTTCCGGGCTTCCCTGTCTTTAATTCAAAAAGTGGCTTCATCCGGGCAGAATCGTAAAGCATGGCCCCGTTGATGATCCCTGGAAGCCTGGCTGCCAGGAGCTTGAGGTTTGAATAATGCGTGGTTACAACACCGAATGCATTGAACTCATGAATCTTTTCGAGACTTGCCTCCGCAATTGAACCTCCCAGCGTCGGATCTGTTCCGGTGCCGAATTCATCAATCAGGAAAAGTGACCTGCAATCAAGGTTTTCAATGAAATATTTGATGTTGTATAACTTGGAAGTATAGGTGCTCAGGTCATTCTCGAGCGATTGTTCATCTCCTATATCCAGGAATATTTTGTTGAAGATCCCGAAATGGGAATTTTCCTTCACGGGTGGTAAGAGTCCGCACTGGAACATGTATTGTACAAGTCCGACAGTTTTCAGGCACACCGATTTTCCCCCCGCATTTGGTCCCGTTATGATCAATATCCTGTTTTCAGACCCCAGTTCGATTGTCAACGGAACTACCAGCTTGTTCTGCCTTGAATGCGAAAGATACAGAAGCGGGTGCATAGCTTCGGTCCATGAAATCCAGGGTTCATCGGATATCTGTGAGGGGAGACAGGCATGGATCTGTATCGCAAACATGGACCTGGCACGAAGAAAATCAACCTTCCCGAGGAAAATGTATGCAGATACCAGGTCATCAATTGAGGGTCGAAGCTTGTCGGCGCAATCCATCAGGATCTTGATGATCTCCCGTCGCTCTGCATAATCAATCTCACGGATCTCATTATTGGTTTCAAGGACATCTGCCGGTTCGATGAAGACTGTCTGGCCTGTAGAGGATTCATCCATTACAAAACCTGCGATCTTCCGCTTATACGTATTGATCATCGGGATGACAAGCCTGCCGTCGCGGATCGTGACGTCGGCGTCATCCGGCGTCCAGCCCGATTTTTTTGCCGCCTTCAGTTCCAGCATGATCTTCTTCTCAACAATGGCCTGCTTGGATTTCCTGTCCTTACGGAGTTTCTTTAAAGTGGGTGATGCATCATCCCTGATCTGGGATTTTTCATCCACAATGTGTTCAATATCCTTGATAATGCTTTTATCAACACTGATGTCTTTTCCTAAAACTGATAAATAAGGGAACTGATCTTTGTCATGCGATTGAAGAAAATTCAGTACCTGCATTATCGTGGTAAGGGACAGTTTCAGTTCAGTCAATTGTTCCGGATCCAGGTAAGTGCCCGAAATCCTTATTCCCAGGAGGTATTCAGTTGCATCATAATAATCCTGTGAGGGAAAATTTTCAGAAGACAACAGGATTTGGCGCATCTCTTCCGTCAGGAACAACTGCTCACGGATGAATTTCCCGTCGACCGAGAATTCCATCTTGTCAGCATATTGCCGCCCTATCGGTCCCAGACAGGCATCTGCCAGCATCTGCCGGATCGTATCAAAACCGATCTTCTGTTCAAAATTTGAAGGAAATACCAAGGATTTTTTTTTTGCAAAAATACGGAATCTGTTGGTTCATTCTTCCTTGGCAGAAAGTTACCTGTCAACGAAAAATAAATCACCGGTTCTTAGTGTAACAGAAAAGAAAAACGTACCTTTGCACCTTGTTAACAGATTCACAAACGCTAAGCTAATAAATTAATAATCAATATTTTGTAAAATATTATTCGTGATTAGTCTGAACTGACCCCAAATAATATTGTGCAATTCCGATCCGTTTTTCGCGGATATCAGACTTAAACAAACTATACAGATGAAAACAAAAAAGAACTTTATTACGTGTGATGGCAACCAGGCGGCATCTCACATGGCTTACATGTTCAGCGAAGTTGCTGCCATTTATCCGATCACTCCATCCTCGAACATGGCTGAAAATGTTGATGAATGGGCTGCACATGGACGGAAAAACATTTTTGGAGACGAGGTGAAAGTTGTCGAGATGCAATCGGAGGCTGGCGCTGCCGGGGCCGTACATGGCTCGTTGCAGGCCGGGTCACTGACTACTACATTCACGGCTTCACAGGGTCTGTTGCTGATGATCCCGAACATGTATAAAATCGCTGGAGAACTTTTACCGGGTGTATTTCATGTAAGTGCGCGTACCCTTGCGGCACATGCATTATCAATATTTGGTGACCATTCTGATGTTTACGCAACACGACAGACCGGTTTTGCCATGCTGGCCAGCGGCAGTATCCAGGAAATAATGGACCTTGCGGGCATTGCGCATCTTGCGGCTATCAAATCAAGAATTCCTTTCCTTCATTTCTTTGATGGTTTCCGTTCTTCACACGAGATCCAGAAAATCGAAGCATTTGAGAATGAGGATATGGCAAAACTCATCGATTATAAGGCGCTACAGGAATTCCGTGATCGCGGACTCAATCCTGAACATCCTGTAACCCGCGGTACAGCTCAGAATCCTGATATATTCTTCCAGGCAAAAGAGGCCGTGAATCCTTTCTATGAGCCGGTTGCCGATATTGTTGAACATTACATGCAGGAGATTACGAAATTAACAGGTCGTGTATATCATCCATTCACCTATTATGGAAATCCCGAAGCCGAGAATATCATCATTGCAATGGGCTCCATCACGGATACCATCAAGGAAGTCATCGATCACCTGACTGAAAAAGGAGAAAAAATTGGCTTGCTCAGCGTACATCTGTACCGCCCGTTCTCTGCCAAATATTTCTTCAATGTTTTGCCAAAGAGTGTGAAACGCATTACTGTCCTGGATCGCACGAAAGAGCCAGGCGCCAATGGTGACCCGCTTTACCTTGACATCCGCGATCTTCTGTATGACCAGGAAAATCGCCCGATGATCCTGGCAGGAAGGTATGGGCTGAGTTCCAAAGACACAACCCCGGTCCAGATGATCTCGGTTTATGATAACATGAAAGCCAAAGAGCCGAAGAACCATTTTACAGTGGGTATCCTCGATGACGTGACGTTCCATTCCCTGCCGTTATTCCCGGAAGTAAGCATTGAACCAAAAGGAACCTATTCAGCCAAATTCTTCGGGATCGGGTCTGACGGAACCGTGGGTGCAAACAAGAATTCCATCAAGATCATCGGTGAAAATACCGAGAAATATGCCCAGGCTTATTTTGCCTACGATTCAAAAAAATCAGGTGGTATCACTGTATCTCATCTCCGTTTTGGTGACAAAATTATCCGTTCACCTTACCTCGTTATCACGCCTGATTTTGTAGCCTGCCATGTTCCGGCTTACCTTGAAAAATATGATATGCTCAAGGGACTGAAGGATGGCGGTACATTCCTGCTGAACAGCATCTGGAATGCCGAGGAAACAAAGAAAAGGCTTCCGGATCACATGAAAAAATACCTGGCTGACCATAAAATCAATTTTTATATCATCGATGCAACCAAAATTGCAGATGGAATTGGCCTTGGAAACCGCACCAACAGCATCATGCAGTCTGCATTCTTCAAGGTTTCCAATGTGATGCCTTATGAAGCCGTCGTGGAACTGATGAAGAAAGCCGTTTATAAAACCTACGGAAGAAAAGGCGATGAGATCGTACGGATGAATAATGAAGCCATCGATAAAGGCGGTGAAGTTGAAAAGGTTGAAATTCCTAAGGATTGGAATAGTATCATTGTTAAACCAGTCAAAGACGATCCGAACAAATCCGACTTTATAAAACAGATCTTTGATAAAGTAAACCGCTTTGAAGGAGATGATATTCCCGTCAGTGCTTTTGTCGGCCGCGAAGATGGTACATTCCCCTGTGGAACAACACAACTTGAAAAACGCGGGATTGCCGTTCATGTTCCGGAATGGATCCCCGAAAATTGTATTCAGTGCAATCAATGTGCTTATGTTTGTCCTCATGCTGCAATCCGTCCTTTCCTCTTAAACGACGCGGAAAAGAAAAATGCTCCTGCCGGAATGACAACCCTGAAGGCCATCGGGAAAGAACTTGCCGGTCTGGAATTCAGGCTCCAGGTTACAGTGCTCGATTGTACAGGTTGCGGGAATTGCGTGGATGTTTGCCCTGCCAAGACCAAGGCCCTGGATCTGAAACTTCTCGGAACACAGATGAAAGAAACTGAAAATTGGGATTACCTCATCAAAAATGTCACCTATAAAAATGATGTTGCTCCGAAACTGAAGACATTTAAAAACAGCCAGTTTGCACAGCCTCTCTTTGAATTCTCAGGCGCCTGCGCAGGTTGCGGGGAAACTGCATACGTTAAGCTCACCACCCAACTTTTCGGAGAACGGATGATGATAGCTAATGCCACGGGTTGTTCTTCGATCTATGGCGGTACCGCACCGTTTACACCGTATACCTTCAACAGTGAAGGACACGGCCCGGCATGGGCCAATTCATTGTTCGAGGACAATGCAGAATATGGGTTCGGGATGGCGATTGCAGTGGGCAACCTCCGCAAGAGGATCGCAGCAAAGATGCGCCAGGCCATTAAAGAAAACCTGATGGGTGCCGAAACACTTGAAGGCTTCAGGGAATGGATTGAAGGGATGGGTGATGCCGAGAAGTCAGGCATCGCAACAAGCAAGCTTCTTCCATTGCTGGCCAAAGAGAAGCACGAACTTGCCAAAGATATTCTGGACCTCAAACAATACCTTATCAAGAAATCGGTCTGGGTATTTGGCGGCGACGGCTGGGCTTATGATATCGGTTATGGCGGATTGGATCATGTGCTGGCATCCGGTGAGGATATTAACATCCTTGTACTCGATACAGAAGTTTACTCGAATACCGGTGGACAGTCTTCAAAATCCACACCCGCCGGGGCAGTAGCTAAATTCGCTGCTTCAGGGAAGAAAGTCAGGAAAAAAGATCTTGGGGCCATGGCCATGACCTATGGCTATGCTTACGTTGCACAGGTTGCCATGGGCGCCAACAACGGGCAGTTATTCCGGGCCATGAAGGAAGCCGAAGCGTATCCGGGCCCTTCAATGATCATTGCCTATTCACCTTGTATCAACCATGGAATGAAGGGCGGAATGGGAAAAACTCAGGATGAACAGGAACGTGCTGTTCAGGCGGGTTACTGGCAATTGTATCGCTACAATCCGCAGAATGAGAAAGAAGGAAAGAACCCGTTCACCCTCGATTCCAAGGACCCGGATTGGACGAAATTCCAGGAATTCCTGCGCAGTGAAGTTCGTTACAGCTCTTTACAATCCATGTTCCCGCTGGAAGCCGGGGAGTTATTCAAGGCTGCCGAAGAGAATGCAAAATGGCGATGGAAGAATTATAAAAGGTTATCAGAAATGGATTTTTCTAAATAGTACCGGATTTCCTGGTGCCGGCAAACAATAGCTGGCACCGGGAATTTCGGAAAGCAACATCCTGATTTAAAGTTAAACATTATTTGTCGAACAACTTAAACAGTCTCCAACATGTCTAATTTATCAACAAAATACATTGGATTAAACCTGAAGAATCCCATCATTGTCGGCGCCAGTAATCTCGTCGTAGACATCGATAACATACGCAAGATTGAGGATGCAGGAGCAGCCGCCATTGTTTATAAAACGTTGTTCGAAGAGCAGATCGAACTGGAAAAGCTGCAGCTTTCTGAAGAACTCAACCAGTACAATGAACGCCATGCCGAAATGATCAGTCTCTTTCCGAACATTGAACATGCAGGACCGACGGCGCATCTCGAAAATCTTAGAAAAGTCGTGCAGGCAGTGAACATTCCGATCATTGCAAGTCTCAATTGCACGTTCGAGGACACATGGATCGATTATGCAAAGATGATTGAACAAACCGGCGTCAACGCGATCGAACTGAATTTCTATTCAACACCCGGTGACTTCAAGAAAGAAGAAAAAGCCATAGTTACCGAGCAACTTGATACGCTGAAGCATGTCAGGAAAAACCTGAAGATCCCTGTCAGTGTTAAGCTGAGCCCATTCTATACCAACGTTCTGAACCTGGTCCAGATGATGTATTACGAAGGAGTCGACGGTTTTGTACTCTTCAACCGGTTATTCCAGCCCGATATTGACATCGAAAAAGAAGTACATTATTTTCCATATCACCTGAGCCATGAAGAAGACTCCCTGTTACCCCTTAGATACATCGGGTTGCTGAGTGGTGAGATCCGCGGATCACTTTGCGCCAATACCGGAATCTACAATGGTAAGGATGTCATTAAGATGCTGCTTGCAGGTGCCGACGCTGTGCAGGTTGTAAGCACAATCTACCAGCATGGAATCGGGCAGATCACGGTCATGCTGAAAGAGATCGATGATTGGATGGAAAGCAAAAAATACGATAACATCGATCAGTTCAAGGGCAAACTCTCGAGAAAAAACATGAAAGATCCTTTCGTTTACAAAAGAGCACAGTATGTTGATATCCTGATGAAGTCAGAAGAGATATTCAAACGTTATCCAATGAGATAGTCATCTGGCTTAGGTCAATAAAAAAGATGGTCAGCGAAAATTTATATCGCTGACCATCTTTTTTTACTTTCAACTTTTCGGCTTTCGACTTTAATTGATCTGAAGGTTAAATTCCATCCTTGCCTGGACTCCTTTCATTTCCTGGATTTCCTTCAGGTACTTGTAATACTGGTAGTTTTCTCCCAGCTCTTTTTCAATTACAGAGGAGGAATTCCTGTCCATGATTGCATCCATGATTGCCTGGAACGGATCTTTCTGCTCCGGAAGTATTTGTAAACGGTAGTTGGTTAAATGTGCAAGATCAGAAGCCAGTTTAATAGCCTGGTCAAGTCCGCCGAAATCATCAATCAACCCGATCCTTTTTGCATCAGAACCGCTCCAGACACGGCCCTGGCCGATACTGTCAATGGCTGCTTTTGTCATGTGCCTTCCGGCTGCGACCTTGGAAACAAACCCTGAATAAATGTGCTCGATCTCCTGCTGCAGGATTTCGGTCTGATAAGGGGACATCGGATGAGTAACCGGGATATAATCTGAATTTGCATTGGTCCTGGCTCCGTCAAATGTGATCCCCAGTTTGTTGTTGAAGAATCCTTTCATGTTGGGAATTACCCCGAAGACCCCGATAGAACCTGTGATCGTTGTCGGATCAGCAAGGATTTTGGTGGCAGGACATGCGATGTAATATCCGCCAGATGCTGCAACATCACCGAATGAAGCAACCACAGGTTTTACCTTTGTTGCGAGGTCTACTTCTCTCCAGATGACATCTGAGGCCAGTGCGCTTCCTCCCGGGGAATTAACGCGCAATACAATAGCCTTGACATGCTCATTCTCCCTGGCTTTCCTGATTGCTTTACTAATCCTTTCAGAACCGATGGCCTGGTCATCACCTTCACCACCGCCAATGTTGCCGATGCAAAAAATAACAGCAATCCTCCCGTCCTGTCCGCTCATTTTCTTCCTCAGATCTGCAGCTTTTGAATAATTTTCCAGTGAAATATAGGTCAGGGATTTTTTTGAATCAAGGTTCAGCCGGCTCTTTAGTTCCTTTTCCAGCTCATCCTTGTATTTCAGCTGATCAACCAGCTTGGATTTCAAAGCAGATTCAGGGCTTTGTGCCTTCAGGCTGTCGGCTAAACGTATAAGTTGCGGGAGATCAATTTTTCGGCTTTCCGAGATTCCCTGCAGGATGGTTTTCCAGCTGTTATCAATCAGCGCCTGTATCTGCGTGTGATTCTCGGGACTCATGTTTTCCCTGAACAAAGGTTCTGTGGCAGATTTGTATTTTCCGTGTCGTACAACCTGCATCTTGATATCAAGTTTGTCGAGTGTCCCCTTGAGAAAAGTAAGCTCTGCATTCAACCCTTTGAAGACAATCATTCCTTCCGGTTCAAGGTAGATCTGATCGGCGACTGTAGCGAGGTAATAGGCTCCCTGTGTGTATACTTCGCTGTATGCAATGATGAACTTTCCGGATTTCTTGAAATCCAGCAATTCGCTCCGGATTTCCTGGATGGTAGCCATTCCTGCCGGAATTACACTGACATCAAGAAGAATTCCCTTGATGTTTGGATCCTCTTTGGCCCGCTGAATATCGTTCAGGATATCATTCAGACCAACTGATTTATTCATGGGACCGAGATCAATAAAAAAAGGATTTTTAGGACTCCGGTCCAGGATTGGTTTATCAAGCGTGATCCGCAATATGCTGTTGGGCTCAACAGTGACTTCATCTTTGGTCGCCCCTGCAACGATGGCCGCCAGGATGATGAACATGATCAGCGTAACAACGATAATGGTCAGGATAAATCCGACCATTGAAGCAAACATCATCTTAAAAAATTCTTTCATAAGGCTTTGTACTTAAGTTATCAAACAAACCTACAAGAATTTTATCAATTTCACAATGACAAAATGTTAAATCATCCGGATTTCATTTCGCTTGATTATGAATAATTTCAAAAGTGTATTGCCGGATACGCTGAAGCATTCGATAAACGGTCATTTTTCGTATGAAATCTCCATTATTTACAAATGAAATTTTACCTTTACCGCCAGAAAAATCCGAACCAATGATTACCTATTTTTCTCTCGGCAGCAACCTTGGGAACAGGGATGAGTATCTCGATCATGCGATCCGTTTGATCTCCGAAAGGATTGGTCAGATCGTGAAGAAATCATCAGTTTATGAAACAGATCCCTGGGGATTTAATGCTGATGTTCCTTTTCTCAACAGGGCTGTTGAAGCAGAAACCGTGCTGACACCGGTAGAACTGCTCAGGGAAATCCTTGAAATTGAGAAGACGTTGGGAAGGACCAGGGGTGAAGGATATGCTTCACGGACGATTGATATTGATATTCTGTTTTATGGCGACCAGGTTGTTTCAACAGCTGATCTGAAGATCCCGCATCCATTCATCCAGGACAGGCGGTTTGTGCTTGTCCCGTTATGTGAAATTGCCGGAAGGTTTATCCATCCTGTTCTTGATACCTCTATTTCTGATCTCCTGGACTCCTGCAAGGATTTTGGAAGAGTCACAAAGCTGGGGCAAAATCCTGATTTTTATTACAATTTCATTGCGATTGAAGGAAATATCGGGGCCGGAAAAACTTCCCTGGCAACCAGGATTTCCCAGCAATTCAATGCCAAGCTGATTCTTGAGCAATTCGAAGACAATGCATTTCTTCCGAAATTTTATGAAAACCCCTCCAAATATGCCTTCCCGCTGGAGCTGTCTTTTCTCGCTTCGAGGTACCAGCAACTGAAAGATCAACTGCCTGCCCAGGATCTCTTTAAATCATTTACTGTTGCTGATTATTTCATTCATAAATCCTTCATCTTCGCAGGAAAAAATCTTGACGCTGACGAGTTTTCACTGTATACCAGGCTCTTTAAGATCATTGAAGCTTCACTGCCTAAACCGGATCTTCTTGTCTACTTGTTTCTCTCTGTAGATAACCTGAAAGGGAATATCCAGAAAAGGGGACGGCCATACGAGCAGAATATTGATTTTGATTACCTCGAGAAAATCCAGTCAGGTTATATGGAGTTCCTGAAACAGCAGCAAACCATGAGGACGTTGATCATTGATACCAACAGCCTCGATTTTGTTAACTGCGATGCAGATTACCAAAAGCTTCTCGCCCTGATTGGCAAGCAATATGAGCCGGGGATTACCCGCGTAGAAGCCTGAGCCAGCATCTTAATTCCTCCCATTCATTATTTTCCGCGTAAGAGAAATGGACAAAAAAAAACCCGGTCTTTCGATCCGGGTCTTTCCTGAAGTAATGAAAACCTATTTTACAATGTTTTTGAAATCCTGCTGATCAGCATATTTGTAGAATTCGCGATCAGTCTTTGCCTTTGCCTTTAATTTAGGATCAGCAACAGCCTTTATCAGGTTATCATAAAGCATTTTGGTGTTGCTTGTGCGTGCACCAAGAATGGCCTGCAGATAGGCTGCATCTGTGTTCTGAGGAGCACATTGCAGGGTGGTTGCTGCAGCTGTGTTATTTCCTCCCAGCATTTGAGCCAGACCCAGGTTATAGGTGCATTTTGCGTTAGCCAACATCGTGTTTGCCTGTGAATAGTTGCCTTTTGGTATCATGAGAACACCAAGGTTGTAATTTTCGTTCTCACCCAACTGCTGTGCTTTCTTGAATTGAACTTCTGCTTTCTTGAAATCTTTCTGCCTTGCAGCAACAACTCCGATATTGTTCTCAATGATCCCGGTATTCGGTGCAATGGTAGCTGCTTTTGACAGATACGTGGCAGCTTTGTCAAGATTACCTTTTGTTACATTTGAACAAGCGGCATTATTTAAAGCTTTCCAGTTATTCGGGAACAATCTTGCGGCGTTCTCATAGATGGTGAGTTTGGTGTCTTCATTGGCAGTGAGAGTTCCTGCATAGAGAATCTCTTCAACTTTCAGCTGATCAGGATTTGAAACAGCAAGCTGGCCGAGGTCTGCCTCGCTTTTTCTTGGCTCATAAAGAGTTGCTGTAATTTCAGCCCTTCTCAAAGGAGGGAGAAGTTTTGTAGCAAGTTCCGGATAAATCAGGATCATGTTGTGGATTTCCTGTTCCTTCTTTTTGCTGTCACCGGCAGAGTTGATTACATTCAGGATCTTGTCCTTGTCCTTTATATCGCTGCTCTTTACATTAGCAAGGAACCCGTTCCAATCCGGACCGTGACTCTGAACTGCAAAATTGACATCTTTGCCTGCAGCTTCAACCAATGCTTTTACAGCTTTTTTATCTTTGTTCTCTTTCTGTGCATCTTTCACCCAACCCTGGAACTGATCAATCATATATGTGTTGGCTGTTTTTGCACGATTCTGCGACAGTCCTGCATTGAATGTTTCTTCACCATCAGGAGATGCCCAGCCATTGAGAGAAATGTCTTTGATCTTCCAGCCTTGTTTTACGAATGCAACAACATCAGCCAGATTATCCTGTGCAGGTTTTGCTTTGTTGAGGTCAAACTTAAGATCCAGGTTAAAAACGTTAATCCTGAAATAAATCACACCTGTTTTTGAAACAAGAACTTCTTTCTGGTATCCGTGATCAGCAATAGTCGGAATCATATCCAGGGAAACAAGCATATCGGTATTGATGATACCAGGAGCAAGATCTCTTGATGGCATTTCTGCATATTTTGCATTTATCTTGATCTCATCTTTCTTGGTTATCACTTTGTCTTTTGCTTCATAAACGATAGGAGCAACCACGAGTTCGGAAACAGCCATTTCAGGTTTGTAAGGGAACATCGTAGTGTAAGTAAAAGATCCGCCTTCTTTGTATTTGATCATTGTACCATCACCGGTAATTTTCTCACCCATTAAATGCATTGGTTTCAGGGTATAAGAACCACCTTCATATTTTACAACCGGTTCGAAATACATTGCAGCTTTCGGGCAGAAATATTTTTCCGGGAATGTTCCTTTTATTGTAACAACGACAGAGTCGCCTTTTTTGGTCAGGACAGCGGGTGTAGTTTCAAATTTAACCAGGCCGTAATTCTTTTCCATTGATTTCACATTGCAACCGCCGTAAGCAAATTTGTATGTTAAACCAAGGGAAGCAGAACTGTACATATCATTGATGATCTGTTTGGCACCACCGGGCTGCATATCCAGGCAATCTCCATCTCTCCATCTCCAGGTAACTTCCGGGTTGATTGACCAATGCTTGTTGATGTTAAGGTCAAAACCGATACCGGCAATCAATTTCATTTCAAGATTATAACTGCCTATACCACTGGTGTTGCCAACATCTCCTGTACCTTTCCTGTCTTTATACCCCAACCAGGCAATGGTTTTCCCACCCTGGAGGATATCCTGTTTGGTACCAATCGAATGGTCAGCACCAAAACCTGCGATCAGGTAAGAAGAGAAAAATCTTTCTGGTTTGTAACCCATGATCCAGTTCACCCAGTTAATGGTTACATGGAGGTCAGCTTCAGTCACTTTTGCATCAAAAGACTGACTGATGAAATAACCATCCGAATATTTATTCAGCGCTTCACTTTTCAAAGGAGTGAAAGCAATTTTTGCACGGACCCCAATAACACGGCTGAACTGTTTGGTCAGCATCAATCCTCCGCCAAAAGTAACCTTATCGTTGATCCATAAGTTCTTCGAAAGATCACCGTTGAATTGGTTAAGTTCCCCGAAGAGTGTTACTCCCCAATATTGGTACGAAGGTGCAGTGTTTCTTGACTTTTTGGGTTCCTCCTTTTTGACAGGCTGAGCCTCTTTCTTGACGGGCTGAGCTTCCTTCTTCACAGGCTGAGCTTCTTTCTTAACAGGCTGAGTCGTTTGCTTTTCTGTCTGTGTAAAGGAAACCATCGGAATAATTGTCACAAGAAAGACAATTAACACCTTTGATAAGATTCGATAGAGGTTTTTCATACTTCAGAATTTTGATTAGAATTTAAGTTATTATTTCTATATTAGTCTAGAGTTGGTTCCTAATTGTACAAATATATTTATTAATATAGTAAAAACAACATGCTTATTGAGGATTTTTTCACCAAAAACTGGTTATAAAGCTGGTTATTGGGTGTAAACCTCTTATTAATAATTATATACCAATAATTTTATCTGTTTCCTAATCTGCAAAAATAAAAAATTATTTCATTTCCAAGATATTTTCATTTGCCTGATAACACATATTTTTACGCCACTTTTCTGGAATAGTTACGTTTTCTCCTGAAAAATATTCAGTTTTGTAAAAATGTCCCATAAAACAATACCAACAGATACTGAAATATTCAGCGAATGCTTGGTCCCGGATTGAGGGATTTCAATGCACTCAGAAGCCTGGTTAATGATCTCCTGGTCAATTCCATTCACTTCATTACCAAATACTAAAGCAATTTTCTCATTCAATGACGGAATGTAATCCGTAAGCAGGGTTGCATCATTGGTTTGCTCAATAGCAAGAATCCTGTAACCCCTTGTTCTTAATCCGGTAACTGCCTCGGTTGTTGATGGATAATATTTCCATGCTACCGATTCCGTTGCCCCCAATGCTGTTTTATGAATTTCCCGGTGGGGCGGAGTTGCAGTAATTCCGCATAAACAAATGGATTCCAGCCGGAATGCATCGGCCGTCCTGAATATTGAGCCGATATTATGCTGGCTTCGAATATTATCCAGGACAATTACAACAGGATTTTTTGGTGCTGATTTGAATTCATCTACAGAGAGACGGTTCAGCTCGTTCATTGTCAGTTTTCTCATTGGCAGAAAAAAATTACATTTGCAATAGAAAATCAAAAGTAGAATTTCCTTTTTATTTTCGGACGATAATAATGAGATTCAATCAGTCAAATCCTGATATTCTTAACCACTGCAGTGAAAGACAAGCAACGCGAAATCGCCGATACTCCTTTAATGCGTCAATACAATGCCATCAAGACCAAGTATCCTGATGCATTGCTGCTTTTCAGGGTGGGGGATTTTTATGAAACATTCGGGGATGATGCAATCCGGACCGCCAACATTCTCGGCATCGTCCTGACCCGTCGTGCCAACGGATCCGCAACCTACATTGAACTTGCAGGATTCCCGCATCATGCGCTGGATACATACCTGCCGAAGCTGGTAAAATCGGGATTGAGAGTAGCCATCTGTGACCAACTGGAGGATCCAAAGCTTACGAAAACCATTGTAAAAAGAGGCGTAACAGAACTGATTAGCCCGGGCGTTTCGTACAATGACAAGATCCTGAACCAGAAAGAGAACAATTTTCTTGCCAGCATTCACCTCGATCCAAAAATCACCGGGATCTCATTTCTTGATGTTTCGACAGGGGAATTTTACCTGGCACAAGGCCATCCCGAATACATTGATAAACTGCTGCAGACCTTCCAACCCAACGAGATCATTGTACAGAAATCGAAACGGCAAAAATTTTGCGAGTTATACGGGAGCAAGTTTTACATAAACACTTTTGGTGACTGGGTTTTTACACATGATTTTTCGCAGGAGATCCTGCTCAAGCATTTTCAGACGAGCTCCCTGAAAGGTTTTGGCGTTGAAAACATGGATCCGGCGGTGATTGCAGCTGGTGCGGCCATGCATTACCTCGCCGAAACCCAGCATGATAAAGTGGGCCATATATTAAGGTTATCCCGTATTGAAGAAGATCATTATGTCTGGCTTGACCGCTTTACGATCCGGAACCTTGAACTGCTTCATTCGAACAATGAGAACGCCTCAACACTATTGAGTATTCTCGACCAGACCGTTTCACCGATGGGAGCAAGGCTGATGAAGAGATGGCTGATTCTGCCTTTGAAAAACCGCGCCCCGATTGAAGAAAGACTTGATATAGTTGACCATTTCTGCCAGCAAACGGATCTGCGTGACCTGGTTCGCTCTTCCATACAGAAAATGGGAGATCTCGAACGACTGGTATCAAAGATCAGTGTCGGGAAGATCAGCCCGCGGGAAACATTTCACCTGGCCGGTGTTTTGGATCATATTGAAATAGTTAAGAATGCCTGTGCAGGGTCAGGGAATGAAGGGCTGCAGAAAATAGGAGAGCAATTCAATATCTGCAACATGGTCAGGGAACGGATAAGGAAAGAGATCCACCCCGATCCACCGGCCCTTGCAAGCAAAGGCAATGTAATCCTTGAAGGAGTTTCTCCAGAACTGGATGAGTTGAGAACACTGGCCTACTCAGGAAAAGATTACCTCTTAACAATTCAGCAACGGGAAATTGAACGCACCGGGATTACTTCGCTTAAAGTGGGATATACCAACGTGTTTGGATATTACCTGGAGGTTACGCATGCGCATAAGGAAAAGGTCCCGCCCGAATGGCATCGAAAGCAGACGCTCGTCAATGCTGAACGATATACGACTGAAGAGTTGAAAATTTATGAAGAGAAGATACTGGGAGCCGAGGAGAAGATCCTTGCACTCGAAACCCGGTTATACAATGAACTGATTCTTTTTCTGAGCGATTACATTCGCCCGATACAATTGAATGCATCACTTGTTGCCCGGTTGGACGTGCTGGTTTCTTTTGCGATTTCTGCCGAACGGCACAACTATTCCAGGCCCATACTGAACGACAGCTATGTACTGGACATAAGGGATGGCCGTCATCCTGTCATTGAGCAACAGCTGAAACAAGGAGAGCCTTACATTACCAATGATGTGTTGCTCGACGACAAAGGTCAGCAGGTACTGATCATCACTGGTCCAAATATGTCAGGGAAATCGGCTTTACTCAGGCAAACAGCGTTAATTGTACTGATGGCGCAAATGGGGAGTTTCGTTCCTGCCGGTTCTGCCAACCTTGGGATCACTGATAAGATATTTACCAGGGTTGGGGCATCCGACAATATCTCATCCGGGGAATCAACCTTTATGGTTGAGATGAACGAAACCGCGAGTATCCTGAACAACATCTCCAGCCGGAGCCTGATCCTCCTGGATGAGATCGGCCGCGGAACCAGCACCTATGACGGGATCAGCATAGCATGGGCCATTGCAGAATACATTCATGAGCATCCGATGTTCCGGGCAAAAGTGCTTTTTGCAACACATTACCATGAACTCATCGAGATGGCCAACCTTTTTCCCCGCATCCGGAATTATCATATCTCCGTAAAAGAGATCCAGAACCGGGTGATCTTCCTCCGGAAACTGCAGCCGGGTGGCAGCGAACACAGCTTCGGGATCCATGTTGCCAAGATGGCGGGAATGCCGATCTCTGTCATTGATCGCGCAAACGAACTGCTGAAACAATTGGAGAAATCGCACAATGCCGAAGAACTCGGAAGTTCCAAGGAAGGCGGGAAAGAATCCCGTGGTTCTGCTGCGAAGTCCAAAAGCACGATGATCCGGAATGCCACTTCGGGATACCAGTTGAGTTTTATTCAGCTCAATGACCCGCTGTTGCAACAGATTAAGGAGGACATCCTCAACACGGATATCAACACGTTAACCCCGGTGGAGGCCCTGATGAAACTGAATGAAATTAAAAAAATATTGGGTAAGTAAAAAAAAGTATGGTTTTTTTGAAATAATTGATAAATTTGCAGTCCTGAAATGAAAACGCGAAAGTAGCTCAGCTGGTAGAGCACGACCTTGCCAAGGTCGGGGTCGCGGGTCCGAATCCCGTCTTTCGCTCCAAAACTGAAACCCTCTTTCGAGGGTTTTTTATAATTCAGTCATCCCACACCCACACTTCTATCACACCCACACCCACCCATTTTGCCCAGGTGGTGGAATTGGTAGACACGCAGGACTTAAAATCCTGTGCTCTCACGAGCGTGCGGGTTCAAGTCCCGCCCCGGGTACGAAGACAAATCTAAAGTGCAAAGTGTAATAATTTGCATCTTGCACTTTTCGTTTTAGACTTTACACTTTTTGTCTCAGATTTTCATTTTGCATTTAAACTTGGATCAATCCCATCTTTGCACCTTTGCGGTACATAAAAGGATCTGAGTCCTGAGACTGCCAGTTACCGGCAGTATTCTTTGATTAATATTTTTTAATGAGGATCGTCCTGGCAATATGATACCTGTCGTTCTGTAAAACGACGCTGTACAAGCCGGATGGAACTCAGGTTAAATCTATATAGTAAGATGCGTTTGAATCCCACTGGATATTGTCCTGTTCGTAAACAGAAGCGCCCATGCTGTTGTAAATGTTTATCTTCATTCCTGAATTATCCCGGCCCCGGAAGGTTACATTGAACTTTCCATTATTCGGGATCGGGTAAATGCTGAAACCAGATTCATCCAATATTTTAATCCCTGTCGCGGAGAGGTCAACATTAACTTTGTTTGATGCAGCAGAAGTGCATCCACCCAACGTAACCATCTACCAGTAGCGTCCATTCTGGGTTACTTGTAAATCCTGCTTAATGCCATTTGGAATCATTGCGCCATCGCGAAACCACTGATTTCCTTCAACCGAACTGCTGTGCAGCAGGTCTCCTTCAAGATTCACATTTGGTGTCGGCGGTATCTCATGAACAGCGACTGGGAAGAATGGCGAAACATTTCCCTGTCCGCAAAAATTCTTACCAAAAACCCGCACATATCCCGAAGTTGAACTTGAACTATACGCAACTTTAATGGTGTTCGACTTCTCTCCTGGAATAATCGTGGCACCCGGTGGTACCACCCATGCATATTCCGTTGCATATATGATTGGCGGAGTCGTATAAGTTATCCCTGACTCACCCTGGCAAACCCTCTCCTGCCCGGTTATCGGCTGCGGATCCCCGGGAATCCTGCTCACACTCACTCCAAGAGAACCGGAATAGATAGTTCCGATACCGGATGCATCCATGTATGTTACGGAAACCATGTGACTTCCCGTTGCTTCCCAACTTATGGTGATTTCGTTCGTCCCGTTCCCGGTAGTGATGATGCCATCGGGGACCACTGACCACTGATAGTTCAGCATTCCTCTTTCCGTCTCGTAAACACTTCCTGCAGCACCCTGGCATGCTTCGGACGGTCCGCTGATGATGGCCGCTGATTTTCCTGTCGCATTGGTATGATTATTTGAATTTGCGCGAATGAGGGTTCCGGAAAGACTGATCATGCTTATAAGCGTAAACATGAACAAGTAAACAGTAGATTTGTTTTTTATGGTTTTGGGTGGTTTAGTTAGTGTAGCAAACCTCCAAATGAAAAGAGTGTGCCAGAATGGTCCGTCATTCGGGTCTTGCTTTCTAAACAACATATAATGAAAAACATACATTTATTACTTGATGAAAATTATTTTATGTTGAACCGGACTGAAAAATTTTAGCAAAAATGGTATGATAAAAAACGAACAGTTTTGAGTTTTTTAAACCATGGATATATTATGATGCCCGGGAAAATCCAATGCATCCGTCCTAAAACTAACCTCCCGGTCATTGAAGAGATTGAGTCTTGCGAAACAATCATCTTAATGACCGGGAATGGTCAGCCCCCTCATTTCCCTCCACATTCTGGAATCCCTGGAGTTGTGTAGCTAAGGGATCCTGTGAAGATTCAAGTTATTGCCGGCTCTTCTTTGCCGGATTGCTTATGCCTGGATTTTAATCTAATGGTGCCAGTGGAAGAGATGGTGTTACCAGGAGGCTTCGTTTCCTCCGGTTTTCAAACTTCTTACGGGTTTCTGCTTCCTTGCTTTTATCAGAGATGAAGATAATGGTTCGGCCACCATCCAGTATAACCGGATATTTGTCTTTGATTGATCCGGAAGTAAGTTTTGAGAGGGGAACATTTACCTGATGGTTTTTCAGGTTCATTCGGTTGTCGAGAACGTCATTTTTCATAGTTAGTGTAGTTTGAGGGTTAGTTTAATCTAGCAGGTTGAGTCTTCCAATTACCGGGCCATATTATAAAAAGAGTTTTATTATTTGAAAATGTTTAAGATAACTAGCTAGAAAAGAACAGATTAAAATTTTAATTTTTTTTTATAGTTATAATCCGTGTTATTGCTGTTGAACTATTTCTTTCTGACATCATGAAAAAATCGCACAATTGTGATTTTATAATCAGGGGCATGTGGTATAACATTATAATATTACTATTGTTCAGAATAGGAACATTCGATTGATCCAATACAGGTAAATGGACCCTGTACATTTGAAACCTGGTAAAATTCGAGCTTACAGTCGATCCCGGATCCCCTGATCAAACCCCTCAGGTTGTCAGTCTGGAAATCGACAGCTGGCTGTAATAAAGAAGCATGCCATACAGAGGCTCCCCCGACCGTCATGATCACGTAGGATGAACCTTCAGGCATCAGGGTCGTTGTGATTGTGCCTTTCAGGATGATCCTCTTTGCTCCTGTAATATCCTTACACGGAATGATGAAAACAGGCGTGTCTGAAGTTACCGAGAAATCAATGGTTTTGCTGGTAATGACAGGAGCATCCTTGGTTGGTGATACTTCCGATTTCTTGCATCCTACAAAACAGATGACCAATAGTAAAAGTCCGATCGTTCTCATGGTTCCGCGTTTTAAGGTTATTATCTAAATCAGTTTCAGAACTGCCTTAACCTGGCCAATCTTCAATAAAATTTTCTCATGAATAATGTGCAGCTATCCGGGTAAAGCAAATCCTGTGCCATCTGCTTTATTTTTTGAAAAAAGCAAAACGGATGATTTATAGAGTTAACAAAATCAGTACTTTGGGAAAGTTATTAAGGTGGGGGAATTTATAAACACTAAAATTGTGGCTTCATTTCAAACGGGTAAGTATAAATTTTACGCACGGGTGTTCGGATTTTGTACCCGGCGAAGTCCAATATAAATTGAAGCAGACACGAACCTGTCTGCCGCAGGGATTCACAGTGGTAAACAAAACCTCGGAAGACCCGGGATTGTAGGATCAGTGTGACTGTAGTCAGAAAAGGTTGCTTCTGTTAATTGGACTGGTCTGCGGCAATTTCGTCAAGAAAACCTTTTACAGCCTTGGTGTTGGGATGTTCTGATCCCAGTGTGTCTGCCAAAATCCTGTAAGCAGAAGCCCACAATTCACGCGCTTTTTCGGTTTCTCCAAAATCCGCATAAAGATTTGCAAGATTGGATTGATGTACGGCAACCTTGGGATGCATCTCGCCATATTTCTGCTTATCGGATTCCATGGTTGATACCAGCAGGTCGCGGGCCTTATCAAATTCACCGAGGTCCGCATAAACATTCGCTAAGTTCGACTGGGCCTGGGAAATGAATGGGTGATCCGGTTCATACAGGACTTTGTGCAGTTGTAGGGTTTTTTCAAACAAGTCGCGGGCGGCCTCATACTCGCCTATGTTATAATAAACATTAGCCAGGTTTGCCTGCGAAAGTGCAACGTATGGATGTTTTTCCCCAAAATTGATCAGGTCCGATTTTAGTGCCTCTTCAAGCAGATCCCGGGCTTTTTCAAAGTCTCCGAGATCAGAATAAACACTGGCAAGGTTGGATTGACACAGTGCCACGTTGGGGTGGTTATCCCCGAAGTTTTCCAGGTTTGATCGCAATGCTTTTTCCCACAAGGACCGTGCTTTTTCATGATCTCCCAATACACCGTAAATGTTGGCCAGGATCGACTGGCTTACTGCCACATTCGGATGCTTTTCTCCCAGGTTAGCCAGGTCGGAAGTAAGTGCTGCTTCCATCAGATCACGGGCTTTCTCATCTTCTCCAAGGGTTCTGTAAATGGATGCGAGATTTGATCGTGCGGCGGAAATTGAAGGATGGTTTTCACCGAAATTGGCAAGGTCCGATGCCAGTGCTGTTTCCAGGTAATTCCGGGCTTTCTGGTAATCTCCAAGCTGTATATAAATCGTTGCTAGATTTGATTGTGCCTGCGAAATAAAAGGATGCGTAGGTTCGTAAATCCGGAGCTCCATCTTTAGCGTGTGTTCCAGTAAATCCCTTGCCTTCTCGAACTCTCCAAGATCTTTGTAAACATGGGCAAGATTGGAATTGTGCCGTGCAACCTTTGGATGATTCTCCCCGAAATTCTCAACATCAGATTGCAAAGCTGTCTCAAACAGATCCCGCGCTTCTTCATATTCACCCAGGTCCTTGTAAATATTGGCAAGATCGGATTGATGTACTGCAATTTCCGGATGCTTTTCTCCATAGTTTTCCATCTCGGATTCCAGCGCGGCTTCCAGTAGATCCCGTGCCTTTTCCATCTCCCCGAGATCTTTATACGCCTTACCCAATTTACTCTGAAGTGAGGATATCTCATGCAAATGGCTTCCCGGGAATACTTTCAGAATTGCTTCGCCGTAACATATAAACTGAAATTTGATAAAAGGATTATCTTTTTCCTTAGGATCATTCAGCATGAACGAAATTTTCTCAATCAGTGGCATCACATCGTTCGGGGTGATGCTCAGCTTCAGCAGGAAACCCTCCCTGAGTATCGGGTGCATCCTGAAACTTCCCGTTCCAGGGTCATTCTGAAGGTAACCTGAGGAGACAAGAGCCATCAGTTTATCGGGCAGTGAACGATACCAGTCCAGCGTTTCTACCTGTAACAATTGTCCGAGGAGTTCTGCATCGATCCAGTCAGGAGGCAATGCAAGGAATTGTTTCAGCAGCCATGTCTCATGTTCACCGGGGTCGCTCAGGTTGGAAATACCGATGATAAATGTCCTGATCTTGTCTTCCTGCTTCTGGCCGTATAATAAGGAAGAAGTAATGTTCTTCTGTGTGTCAGCAGTCAGCGCCTGATGTACTTTCTCAAAAGTTATGGGATGGGTAGAGTAATTTTTTGCCAGGACTTCGATCAATAAGGTGTGAAGGTGAAGTGCACAAACAATGGTCCGGACCTGGTCATCTGCCAACTCTTTACAATGCAGCCGAAATAAAAACATTGCTTCTTCTTCATCCAGCGTTGCAAGTTCAACCAACTGAAAAGGGGAAAGCCGCTCACCTGATGTGACCAGCACATGCCAGTGGGGAGCTGCCGGTAACTTATCGTAGTATACGGATAAATTTACATTTGCATCATCAATGATCAGCAGGCTGGGTTTGTCGCTGTGGATTGAGGATAATCTTCGGAAACACTCCGCAATCCTGTGATCGCTTTTCGAATGTAAAATACCCAGGTTGCTTAACAATGAAAAATTCGTCAGTATGGAGGTTTCGATCGAATCCCCATTGTTCAGCCACACAATATGATCATACTCATCATAGAACTCAGTGGCATAAATGGCTGCTAATGTAGTCTTGCCTATCCCATCCTTGCCCTTCAGCAAGATGGATCGCTGATCCGTGGTAAAAATAGTCCTGAGAATTTCCAGTTCCTTTGAACGACCGATGATCTCATCTCTGCTGATCCGGTGAAAAGGAGTAATCTCTTTTGGAATGGTACCAGGATTCTTCATTAACAGGAATTATCGTGCTAAAGTATATAAGATTTTGGATATTCAGCAGGGATTATTTATCCTTCGCCTGTGCAAACTCAAGATTAACAACGATGTTGACATCCGATCCTACAACTGCACCACCTGCTTCAGTCAATGTGTTCCATTTGAGGTTGTAATTAAAACGATTGATCTTCGTTGTTGCTTTGAACCCGGCCTTGGTATTGCCATATCCGTCTTTTGCTGTTCCGCCATAGGTAACATCAACCCTGACTGGTTTGGTGATGTCCCTTATAGTTAAGGTTCCCAGCAATAAATATTTATTGCCCGACACTTTTTTGAATGATGTACTCTTGAAAGTCATCTTCGGAAATTTTTCTGCATTGAAGAAATCATCCGATTTCAGGTGCTTGTCGCGCATCTCATTATCCGTGTTGATGCTGTTGACATCCACTGTGAATTCTATCGAGGCCCCGTTGAAATCCGGTGTTGAGGAATTGATGGTTCCTGAAAAGACTTTGAATGCGCCTTCCACTTCGGAGATTACAAGGTGGGTAACGGTGAATTTTACATTTGAATGAACTGCATCGACGTTCCATTTGGTTTGGGCAAAAAGACTAATCTGTACTGCTAAGATTGCTGCAATTAAACTGATTTTTTTCATTTGGTTTTTTTTAGGTTAATATTAATATATGTATTAGTTATTGTGAATGATGACAATTTTTTGCGATACGATTTCTGTACCGGCTTCTATCAGTAATCCATAAATTCCATTGGGAATATATGAACAGGGTAGGTTGGCAGTAAAAATTCCAGCCCGACACTTTTCCAGCACCAGGGTCTGGACTTTTGCTCCCGTAATACTCAGCAGGTTTATGATAATTTTGTTGCAGGTATTTGAGAGCGTCAGGTTAATCTGAAGGACTTCATCTGCAGGATTTGGAAAGATCTTCACAGCATGGATCAATTTATTTTCAATACCGCTTTCCACAAAATTGAACCAGTTGGAATAGGCAGAGCTACACCCGTTGATTGTTACAACATCCATGTACCGGCCATTCTCCGGCGGATAATAACTTTCTGCAATAGCTCCGGGAATGACGCCGGTTTCATTGTACCATTGGTTTCCTGCAGGTGCATCCGAGATCAGGCTATCTCCTTGCTGGATGATTATAGGTGTTTGTGGAACAGGGATCACCATCACCGGGTAATCAGGCGAGGGAATTCCATTTCCGCAAAGGTTGTTGGCATATACCCGGATATTGCCAGAAGTAGCATCATTTGAGAAGTCTACGAGAATGGAATCTGTTAAGGTACCTAAGGAAACAGAACATCCCGCCGGAAGGGTCCAGAGGTAAGTCATAGCATTTGCTACTGCCGGAACAGAAAAGAGAACACCCGTTGATCCCGTGCAAACAGCTGATGCTCCGCTAATCATCTGCGCGGCACCGGGAACTGGATTTACCAGTACAGCCAGGTTTGCAGGTGTTCCCGGTGAACATCCAGATGCGTTTGAATAGGTTACGGATACAAACTGGTTCCCCGGCAAAATCCACTGAACCTGGATGCTGTTTGTTCCTGCACCGCTGATAATGATTCCTCCGGAGGAAGCTGACCATGTATAGTTTGCCATACCCGGCTCCGTGGTATAAGCATAATTACCGGAATTTATGCACAGGTTTGAATTACCCGAGAGGGTGGGAACGGGCAACGGGTTAACCTTGACTTTGATGACATTTGTTGTTGCAATGTTGCAGCTGCTGGCAGATGATTGAGTCTGCCTGTAATAGGTTGTTGCGCTTAATGGACCTGGCTGGAAGTTAATCCCGGTTGCGCTGGTAATATCAGAAAAGGTGATGCTGTCCGGCGAACTTTGCCACTGGTATGTATAAGGCGAACCACCTCCGGTTGGCGGGACCCCTGTTAACAAAGCCGGAACGGTGTTGCTGCAGATGACCTGGCCTCCGCTTACCAATCCCGGAACAAACGGAGGATAAATTGTAATCCCTGAAATGACCAGTGAAAACACCTGCGATCCCCCGGACAGTGTGCCTTTGTGTGTTACTGTCAGTGTATGGCAACCGGATCCGGGGTTTGCAATGTAAACCTGCTCGACATTATCCCTGAAGTTATCCCCGGTAGTTGCAGCTGCTGACGGACTTGCTGGGTTGAGGACCCAGGGTTTATATGCGTTTCCGTCAATGCGGAGATCAAGGTCATTAATGAGCATGAGATTCGGTGGATTCAGTGAAACAGGCGGTGGCGTTCCGGCTGGATCAGTCCAGCAGATGGTAGCCCTCAATGGCTCGGTTCCATTGGATTTAATATTCATGGTGTAGGTCGTCCCGTTCACCAGTGTGACTTCTTTTATCAATGCCGTGGAATTGTTGCTGATGACTGATGCAGCTTTGGCAGTATTCAGCAAACCCCATCCGAACATATAATCAGGTCCCGGGTTAGTTCCGGCTTCATCCGCTGTATGAAGCACAACTCCTTTCAATGTGGAGGCACGCATATATGTTCCGTGCAGGTTATGATAGTGCTGCTGCAACAACGCAAGCGAACCGGTTGTGGTTGGCGTTGCCATGGAAGTGCCGCTCATGGTTAAGTATGCATTGTCGCTGGCCGATCCGGTTGAATAAAGATTAATGCCATCTGCAACAATATCCGGCTTTATTCTTCCGTCATCCGTTGGCCCTGTTCCGCTGAAAGATGCAAAAATCACATCGGAAGGTGAAGAATACCCGGCAGGGATGGGATAGACTGCACCAACGGTCAGGTCATTTTTACTCACGCCCCATCCGTGTGCAAGACAATCATAACCGGTTGAACCTCCATCGAGATTCCTGATTGCGGTCGACAACACCCAGTTAGTTCCATCCCAAACGTAATGGGTCACTGGCTGCACTGCCGGACCTTCACCACGGTCATTCCCGGCGGCTTTGCACGGAAGGTAATAGGGCGCGTAATAAGTTATGGAGTCAACACTGGCAGCATCCGGGCCATAAAACCCAAAGGCATAATCCTCAACCGGGCTGATCGACGGATCGCCGTACCAGTCCCAGATGGCTCCATCCCAGATCCAACCGGTAATATAACCATAAGAAGAATTGGAAAGCAAAGCGCCACTGGCCGCTTCTGCAGACATTTCGGCATAGTCGTTATTCCAGTCGAATGCGCGGAGAAAAGCCTGGTTTGCCATTCCGTGCGCATTGATATCGATTCCTGTTGCCAGCATGGTTCCTGCAACATGTGTGGAATGCGTGGCAATATACGTGCCGGCATCTCCCTGTGTCACCCTCCCGGTAAGCTCAACATGCGTGGAACGTGGTGCGCTTTCATCCCATTCACGCAGGGTTATTCCTGAGCCTGACAAATTCAGGCCGGCACTCCCGCCAGTCCATACCTTGTTCGTGGAAACGGTTTTTGCAGCATTGAGATTGCTGGTAATGTAATAGACCGGCATCCCATTCCGGCCAAGTTCCCTGAGTTCGATAGTAGCTCCATTTTCAAGGCTCTTTCGTATCATCCATCCTTTTTTCTTAGCTTCTTCTATAGCCTTTGCATGCTTCAATGCAGATTGCAATTGCAACCGTATGGAGAATTTTTTTAATTCCGCAGCATTCGTTACCCGGAGTATGTTCTGAATATCCTTTTGATCCTGGGCATTCAGCGCGTGTGTAAGGAAGAGGAGAAGGATTCCGCAGAAGATGAACAAAAAGAAATTTCCCGGTATAATACTTTTACTCATGGTGCATGAATAATTGAATAAGAACACAGTATTTATCCTCCGGCAAAATTACAACGATTTTTTGTCCGGTCATCCGTGAAAGTCCAGGTTGTGTATCATGTATTTGGCGTGCAGCAATGTTCTGAATATTTCGGGCATGTATTCGTTCACAGCATGCGTGCTTCCCGGCAATGCAAATACCAGGCTGTCCCCGAGAATACCGGCAATGCTTCTGCTCAGTACCGCAGCAGGTTTAGCAGCGGCAAATTTCCCCCGGATCGTTTCCATGATTCCTGGGATTTCCTTACTGAGTAAGGGCTTGATAACGTCGGGTGTGAAATCCCTGGGACCGATTCCTGTTCCACCGGTAGTGAAGATAAAATCAACGGATTCTTCTTTTGCCTTTATCAGCAGCGCTTTTAGTTTATCAGGATTATCAGGAATTAGCATGAGATCGATTGAACAATTCTGATGAAGACCGGAAAAGTATTCGTTTGTCAGCTGGCTGATCCTGGGTCCTGATTTATCTTCATAGACTCCTGAACTTGCCCTGTCGCTGAGAGTGATCACCAGGACCCTGAAGATTTTAGGAACAAGAATAAGTTCATCTCCCGGAGTTAGTTTTCCCGATCTGATCACGCGACAGAAGATTCCTTCTTTAGGCATCACGCATTTCCCTACTTCCTTATAAATCGTACAGGAAGTGCCATGGCATTCCTTCCCGATCTGCGTGATTTCCAGCTCCACTTCATCATTTGAAAACCGGTCAAGGGGATTCAGTTTCCAAAGTTCAATTCCTTCTGTCGTGATGTTTTCAGCAAAATCACCATACCGGATTTTCTTGCCGGTCTCTTTTTCGAACTTATCAATGCTTTCCTGGCCAAGCAGGCTGATCTGCCTGTTCCATGGCCCTGAATGGGCATCTCCTGCAAGTCCGAGGGCGTTGATCTCAATGGAATTAACGGCATGCTTTACAGTACCTGTTTTTTCGGAAATATTAAGGGAGATGATTTTCAGCTTTTCATTCATTGGAGATCGGATTCAGTTATCTTTTAACTTGCAAACGCGTTAAGCTGTTATTGAAATGGCTTCCTTGGTTTTCTTTAACAGCCTGACCTGGTCGATGATCATCCCTTTATCAACTGCCTTGCACATATCGTAAATTGTAAGAAGACCAATTGAACAGGCCGTCAATGCTTCCATCTCAATGCCGGTTTGCCCGACACAGCTGGCTTCGCTGGTGACCGTTACACCCGTCGTATCAAGCATTGCGGTTACATCAATGTGCGTGATTTGCAGCGGGTGGCACAATGGGATCAGTTCGGAAGTTTTCTTTCCGCCCTGGATCCCGGCGATTTCAGCAACCGTGAGTACATCTCCTTTTTTCATCCCGTTTTCGCGGATCAGTTCTATCGTTGCATTGCTGAGTGTGATGTGACCGGTTGCAAATGCTGTGCGGACCATATTGGGCTTGCTGCTCACATTTACCATCTGGGCTTTTCCTGAGGCCGAAACATGTGATAATTTTTCCATCATCCACCAATGTTGTGAAACTTGTTTAGACTGTTGATCGTTCCTTTTTCGGGCTTTACATGGATTGCTTTTCTCAGTGCCGCGCTGACACCCAGTTCACGGATGCTGAATCCTGCATTGTCGAAAAGACAGGGTTTTATGATCCCGTTTGCAGTAAGCCGGAGGCGGTTGCATAGATTGCAGTTTCCGCCTGAACCTCCTTCCACCTTTGAAAATCCGCCGGTGGCAAGATCCATCTCATGAATGTACCGGATTGCCAGGCCATTTTCCGTGCAGAACTGTTTGACCTCAATTGCGTCCTTCTCCGTGGAAGAATCCCTGACAACACAATTTATTTTTATAGGATCAAGTCTGGCTTTCTTTGCAGCTTCAATTCCCCTGAAGACATCTTCGATATTTCCACCGCGTGTAATCCTTGTGAATTTTTCAGGATTCACAGTATCCAGGCTTATATTGACCCTATGCAAACCTGCATCAGCCAGTTCAGCGGAAAACTTATCCAGGAGAATTCCATTTGTAGTAAGCCCCAGGTCTGTAATCTCCGGGATCTTTGAAATCATCAGGATCAGGTTTGATATACCTTTTCGAACCAATGGCTCCCCGCCTGTGATCCGGATTTTGGTAATTCCCATGCTGGCAGATTCCTTCACAACCTCCATAATCTCCTCGTAAGTGAGAATTTCCTGGTGCGACATCAGGTGGATACCCTCTTCCGGCATGCAGTAGAGGCATCTCAGGTTGCACCTGTCTGTAACAGAGATCCGGAGATAACTGATGTTCCTGTTAAATCTGTCTAACATTTACGATTCTTCCTTTTTCAAGTGAGGTTTCACCAATCTCCATCATGCAAACGGCGTTGGCCATGGTATATGCATTAATGTGTGCTGAACCGTGGTATTCAAGTGGAAATACTTCTCCCTGGACAATTTTAACCGGGATCAGGGATTTTCTTATTGATTTGATACGTGTATAGTCAATTCCCATTGGCAAAAGAAGATCTTCCTGCAAGGTAAAATCTCCCATCATCTTCCGAAGGAAAGGCTTGACGAGCATTTCAAAGATGACAAAAGCGGAAACAGGATTTCCTGGTAACCCGAAGATAAACTGGTTTCCCCTTCTTCCAAAGATCGTAGGCCGGCCTGGCTGTATGGCAATATTTTTAAAAAGGATCTTCACGCCGATTTTATCCATCACATCCGGTACATAATCAAAATCTCCCTTCGACACTCCGCCTGTAAGCAGGACGATATCAAACTGATCAAGTGCATTCCGGAGCATCTTTGTAAGAGAAACCTCAGTATCCAGCGCGATTCCCTGGTAGTGAGGACTGGCCCCTGCTTTGATCAGCTGGCCCATCAGCTGGTATGCATTGGAATTCCTGATATTGGATGGTGAAGGAATGTGTGATGGTTCCACCAGTTCATTCCCGGTTGACAATACGCCGACTTCTGTCTTTGCAAAAACAAGTGGATTCACTTTTCCTACTGATGCCAGGACAGCCAGGTGTTGCGGCTGGATATGGGTACCAATGGTAAGCACAAGGTCTCCTTCCCTGATGTCCTCGCCTTTGGAACAGATATTTTTTGCGGTTTCTTTTCCTGTAAAACGAACATTCCCGTTTCCAAGCATTTCAGTGTCTTCAACCATGATGACTCCGTTTGCTCCTTCCGGGATCATTGCTCCGGTCATGATCTTGGCACACTGACCGGGTTTCAGTATCTTGTCAGGGATTATCCCGGCAGGTATGACTTCCACAACTTTCAAAATCAATGCCAGATCTTCCAAGCGGACTGCAAATCCGTCTACTGCTGATTTGTCGAACGGTGGCATGTTTAGATCAGAATGCACATTTTCAGCCAGCACCCTGTCAAGGGAATCCATCATGGGCACATGTTCAGTCCGTAACGGCTGAGCATTGCTCATCACCATTTGATATGCTTCTTCGAATCTGATCATCTGACTTCCGATTAAATGTAAAGACTGTACCTGTGTTTTCCGGATGAATGCTCTTACAAAGATACAACTATCCGGAATGGTAAGTTTTTATGCCTTTATGAATCTGACTGCAGTCGCCTTGAAATGGATCCACAGCTCTGATCCTTCTTTGATGCCTAGGGTATTGATGCTCTCACGTGTAACCAATGCGTGAATTCTCAGTCCAATATCAAGGATCACTTCGACCCCGGTTGAAGCTGGAATTATTTCCACTACTTTCCCCTGGAAATTATTGAGTGCACTGGATTGCATCATCTCTTTCGAAAGGAAGATGTCTTCGCTACGGATTGCCAGGTAACCCTCTTCAGCATCTTCATCGGTTTCAACCCGGATCCTGACCCTGTTATCGATCAATGCGTATGTGCTTTTATTTTCCCTGGTAAGTTTTCCTTTAAAAAAATTCTTTACTCCCACAAAATGAGCAACAAATTCTGACTTCGGAAACCGGAAAACCTCCTCAGGTGTTCCTTCCTGGATGATTTTTCCATTGTCAATCACCGCAATTTTATTTCCCAGGGATATAGCCTCTTCATAATCATGAGTAACATGCAGGATCGTCTGTCCGTTGCGGTGGATCTTGCGAAGCATCGAACGGAGATCGGCCTTGATCAGTGTGTCCAGGGAAGCCAATGGTTCATCCAACAGCAAAAGCTGTGGCTGCTGGATCATGGTCCGGGCCAGTGCAACACGTTGCAATTCCCCGCCAGACAAGGTAGATGGCTTTCTGTGCAAAAGATCAGCAATTCCTAATTGTTCAGCGGTTGATTGGACATTCTCCTTTTTCTGGAGATGTGTCAGTTTGGTTCCAGACAATGAATAGGCAATGTTTTCCCTGACAGACAAGTGAGGGAATATAGCATAATCCTGGAAGACCAGGCCAATCTTCCGGTCCTGGATTCTTTCGCGTGTAATATCTTTTCCTTCAAGAAAGATGGATCCGGATTCAGGATTCACCAGCCCGGCAATGATTTCAAGTAACATTGATTTCCCGGCACCTGATTCACCCAACAGGATAAAATAATCTCCTTTCTCAACATTAAATGAGACCTTATCAAGGTTAAACCCCGAAAACTTTTTAGAGATATTATCAACTGTCAGCATGAAATTCTAATTACCGGATTACTCATTCGCATATTCGTCATTTCCTTATTCATCTTCCTTTTCTTTTGCCAATGACCGAAGAACCACGAATAAAGAAAGCGAAATCAGGATAAAAAGTACGGAAACAGGTCGTGCATATTTCAATCCGAAGGAGCCGAACCGTTCAAAAATCAGGATCGGTGTGATCATCGGGTGATAAGCAACCATGATGACTGCTCCGAATTCACTCATGCCCCTTGCAAACATAAGGATCAACCCTGAAACAATATTTCTCCAGGCGAGGGGCAGGGAGATTGTGAAGAACACCCTTACCGGTGTCGCTCCAAGGGTGAGGGCAGCTTTCTCCGTCCTCTCCGGAACACCTGCAAAACCGTCACGTGCAGCATTGATCAAGTATGGAATGCTTACAAACGCCATGGCAATGGTAATGCCTGCTGGATTCCCGACGAAATTCAGCCCGACTGCACTTCCGATTTTTCCCATGATGCTGTCGCGCGAAACAAAACCGAGAATGGCAATACCAGCTGCCGAATGAGGGATTACCACGGGTAGGTCAATGATCCCGGTCACCAGTTTTTTAAAATGGAATTTTTTTCTGACCAGCAGATAGGACAATGGAATTGCCGCCACCGCAAAGATCAGCGTGCCGGCCATGGAAGTCCAGATGGTAAGCCAGATACTGTCTCGTACTTCCTTTTCTTTGGCTGTCTCAAAAAGGCTGACCGGGCTGGTCTTTAGAATCATTCCCAGCATGGGAGCCAGGATGAACAGGAGTATCAGCGCACCAAGCAGAAGGAATACATGCTGTAATGAAAAAATCTTTTTCAATGATATTTCTGTCAGTGAACAATCCTGATTTCTGATAAGGCTTTCACTGCGCGGTCAGAGAAAAAATCACAGGCAGGGAAGATCCTGAATTTTCCGCCGTCTTTCTCTTCCTCACAAGGAACCAGAAGAACTTCAGATTGGTCATTACGGTTCATGATTTCGCTGCAGGTATAGACTGAGCGGTAGCCGTCTTTTCCAACAAGAACAACAATGCATTTTTGAAGATTTGTCTTGTCGGTCATGAGAAGGGGCGAAAGAAGATCTTTCAGGTAAACACCCGTGAATGGCTGTGTGCTATGAATGCCACGTCCACGGCCATAAAAAATTGTGTGCACTGTTTGATCCCGGAGATTTTTAGGTCGCGCAGTGATAGTCTCAACCTCCTTTTCATTATCGAAAATCTTAAATTCATCGGAGAACAACGGCGTCAGGTCCCGGTTCACCGGTATCGAACGGTGATAGGATTTCACAGTGATCTTTACAGGATTTGACAGGTTGCGCTCGGTGATCAGGTCGGTGGCAATTACAAGTTTGCTGACCATAGGTAACGGCCAGAGGTCTTTGGATTTACTGGGTACAATCCGGGAAACACTGGTTGCAATGATTGAATTCTGCAGGAAGTTCGGATAATAAATTTCCCCCCAGCTCATGATGACTTTTTCTCCTTTGTCATTCTCGATTTCAACATACAGGTCAATTATTGGTTTGAATTCAGCAGCATTTTGTTTCTTCAGAATCCGGTCGCTCAGAATGTCAAAAAGCGAGTAACCATCATACCTGTAGGCACCAACAAAAGAATCTTTTCCATCCGCTTTCAGGATTGTCTCCTTGACGATCACGGAATGTTTCTGGAGTTTTGAGAAATCCACTTTGCCCGGATTCTCTATTTCACCGGCAATCTCCAGGTCATTGCACGGAAGAGAATAAGTTTCAGTGTTGTCATAAAAATTATTGTTCCTGTCAGCAGAATCGGCAGCAGGAGTTATTCCAGCTTTATTTATGTGGTCAGGTAAATTTTGTCCATTCATGGGAGAAATGAAAAAAGTTGTTAAAAGAAGCAGAATTATTGATGCCTTCAGTAAATGTTTCATTCGGTTTTGTTGTTTTATTAATGAAAAGATATTTGTTTGCAGATAAGATTCTGAAGTCCAAAGTCTAAAGTCCAAAGTTAAAAGTCTGAAATCAGCTAATAACTCATTTTTCCTACTGCCTACTGCCTATTGCCTATTGCCTAGTGTTTAACCGGCTTTGCAAATTGCTGTAGCGCTTTCGGTATCTTTTCGAAATTATTGGCCTCCATTGGAATCACTGAGGGCTGTCCATCTTTTTCCATCATCTTCATCCCTTTATCCTTGCTTAATAGGAATTCAAGAAAAGCTTGGGCTGCCGCCTTGTTTGGCGCATCACGTATAATTGTGATCCCGTATATCATGGGTTCTCCTTTTACGGTTTCCTTCTTGCCGGGCTCTTTCCCATTGATCTCCGTCAACGCTGTTGCATAAAGCGCAGCATTGGCCTGGCTTTTCAGGTTGATCTCATCAGGAAGCACGATATACTTTAATTTATGCTGGATTGCAACCGACTTGTAAATAAAAATGTAATCTGTACTCCCTGATTCAAGCAAGGCGATCAGGTCAACCTCCTTGGGACGCATGTTATTCTGGTCCTTCTCAGTAAACGCTTTGGCAAGACCTGGCTTCTTATAATATTTTTCGGCCAGCTGAAGCGTCTGAACTGTACGGTAGCCGCATGGATCGGAATTCGGATCCGCCCGTCCGAATACAACATCCTTCTTCAGTAACAGGTCATACCAGTTGCCGGCATTGATTTGCGCGGCATACCTGGAGCTTTCCTGGTATACGATCGACATCTCATTGCTCACAAAACGGATATCCCAATCGGCATATTTGGGGATCAGCATGTTGTCAATTACCGTGTGATCCGCAGATGCAAGAATATCGCAGGGACGGTTCAGGTCGGTTATTTTCCGTGCTGAGGCTACACTGCCGGCCGATTCCATGAGAACCTTTACATTCGGATATAACGTGTTAAATTCAGCTGCCACTTCCTTCATTGGGACAGACAGACTGCCTGCGTGGAAAATAATCAAATCACCGGAAATCATTGGTGTCTTTGATTGAGATAAACCGTTCATAGTGAATAATGTTAAAATCGCAAGTAAACAGATGACTCTTTTCATAATTTTCACAAAGTAATTGTTAAATTTCATTTTTAATTATCTAAGATCATTCATAAGACTCTCAAACCCCTTGCCAATCGTTGTGTCAACGGAAGCATGGAAACGGTCAAATGCACGTACAAGTTTCTTTCCCTCGGGTGTAAGTTTTGTTGTTCCTCCATCATTTCCACCCCGGTGCTTTTCAAGCAACGAAAAACCAAAGAAGTTTTCAATCTTCTTCAGGTTTCCCCAGGTTCGCCGGTAAGTCCAGCCCAGTTCATCGCATGCGGCTTTAATCGAGCCTTTCTCATCGATCAGCTTCAGGATTTTCCATTTACCATCTCCAAGAATACCCTGTCCATCTTTATCGGATAACCATATTTTATAATGAAAACGGATACCATTAAGTTTGTTATGAAATGACTTTTCCATGATGAAAATTTGCGTAAAAATACAACATAAAACGATATGTTTGTACCAACATATCCGGCGTGCGATTCGTGCGTTATGTTTTGCTGTGACTGGCTGAATGCCATTGGCATTATTTTGTCAAATCAGCATGGCCATCTGTTCAATATAGGATAAAAGCCATTTCAGGAAAAACAATTTAGAATAAATCTAAATAAAATCATTACCTTTGTGCATGGAATCAAGGTTCGATATGCAGATTGGTGCATATCGAAAAATCAACTATTTTTGCAAAAAACACAGACCTATGAACAATGCAATTTTTAATGTCGGAAGACCGGAAAATGAACATACACTTAATTATGCACCGGGTTGTAAAGAACGGAAAGCATTGAATGCCGAACTGGATAAATTATCCGCGGAGGTTCAGGATATTCCCCTGATCATCGGAGGGAAGGAAGTAAGAACTGGAAACCTTGGCAATGTGGTTATCCCGCATGATCATCAGCATGTGCTTGCACATTATCATAAGGCAGGGGAGAAGGAGATTCGGCAGGCAATTTCAGCTGCTATGGAAGCGCATAAATCATGGGAATCCTTTCCATGGGTTGATCGTGTTTCAATTACGCTGAAGGTGGCCGAATTGATTTCTAAAAAATACAGGTACCTCCTGAATGCCGCAACCATGCTTGGCCAGGGAAAAAATGCATACCAGGCTGAAATTGATGCGGCCTGCGAAACGACCGACTTTTTAAAGTTCAATGCATTTTTTATTTCCGAGATTTACAAGGAGCAACCGCATTCGCAACCCGGTATCATCAACAGGATTGAGTATCGTCCGCTGGAAGGATTCGTCCTGACAGTTTCACCGTTCAATTTTACGGCCATCGGATCGAACCTGAATATGGCGCCGGTTCTTATGGGAAATACGGTAATCTGGAAACCGGCTACAACTTCAATCCTGTCTAATTATGTCCTGATGAAGATCTACCAGGAAGCGGGCGTCCCGGATGGCGTCATCAATTTCATCCCCGGGCCAGGCAGTCTTGTCGGAAAAACAGCAATGTCAGACAGGAACCTGTCTGGTGTTCATTTCACCGGTTCCACATCCACGTTCAACAGCATCTGGAAACTGGCGGCAGACAATATGTCCAACTATAAATCTTATCCGAGACTTGTTGGTGAAACCGGCGGCAAGGATTTTATTTTTGTTCATGAATCAGCAGATCCTCAGGAAGTGGCCGTTGCAATTGTCCGCGGCGCCTACGAATACCAGGGCCAGAAATGTTCTGCAGCATCACGTGCCTATATCCCGGAATCACTGTGGAAGGATATCAGGGACCGGGTCGGCGACATGATCTCGCAGATAACAGTCGGTGATGTGAGGGAATTCAGCCATTTTATGAATGCGGTCATTGATGAGAATTCTTTTGATAATATCATGGGATACATTGAACATGCCCGTAATTCAAAGGATGCAGAAATTATCTTCGGGGGGAAAGGAGATAAATCCAAAGGATACTTCATCGATCCTACCGTCATTCTGACAACAAATCCTCATTTCAAGACCATGGAAGAAGAGATCTTCGGTCCGGTAATGACGATCTATGTTTATAAAGACAAGGATTTTGAACAGACACTGCACATCTGCGATGAGACCTCACCTTACGGACTCACCGGATCAGTCTTCAGCAAAGACCGGGATGCATTGAATATGGCTTGCAGGATTCTCCGGTATGCTGCAGGAAATTTCTATTTCAATGACAAGCCATCCGGAGCAGTCGTCGGACAACAACCGTTTGGCGGAGCCCGTGGTTCAGGCACCAATGATAAATCAGGAAGTTTTCTGAATCTTCTGCGATGGGTAAACCCAAGAACAATCAAGGAAACACTAATCCCTGCAACGGAATTTACTTACCCGTTCATGAAAGAAGACAGGTGTCATTAATCCTGGTAAGGCGCAACAACCTCAATCAACTCAGGTAAATCCATGCCAAGTTTTTTGAGATGCTCAATCTTTGGAACCCCGTTTTTAGTCCAGCCGCGACGCTCGTAAACAGCATCAAGAAGTTGCTCATACCTGTTTTCACGGTACACCCGCAGAACTTTCATTTTCTCTTCGGTTGATTTTCCTTCGGGATCAAAATTAACCTGTTCCTTCAGCTGCTTGTCATAACGGTCGGCCCGAGATTCGTATTCTTCTTTGGTCACGGGGCCACAGGCGCGATAGGGCTGTGCATCATGCTTACGTGTGCCAAAACCGCGGCGGAGATTAAATATCCTTTGAAAATTATAGACCCTTTCGGATTGTGTGATGAGATCTCCTTTTACAACATTTGATCCTGTTACTGCATTAAAAATGGTCACATAATTATCAACATGTTCAGGAACCTTTGCTGGTTCTGCTGTTTGGGGATTATCTTCAGGTTCAACATCATTCCATGGAAGCTTACAGAATCCGGCCAGGCCGAACCATGTACGGAACATCGGGAAATAATGCAGTGCTTCAGCTTTCTTTTCAAATGTAGGGATCTGGTTGTTCACCATATCCATGAAGATCAGCCAGGCCTCGTCATGCTGCGGACCTTTGTTTGTCATTGCATAACCACCCTGCTGGGCCAGCGATTCCTTTGAAACATACTGCGAATACTCGAGACCTTTATTTTCCATTCCGATATCCTGCATGAACTGGGCATCGCCCCAGCCTTTGGCGGCAAACATCTGTTTCATCTTACGGACGCCTTGTCCTGCAACTACGCCAAAGCCTTCACCGCGTGAAACCTGGTGAAGCAGTTCCATGGCATCCGTCGCATTGCCAAAGTTGAGCTTCAATCCGCCGGTCCGCTCTTCATTCAATATTCCATTCTCGTAACATTCCATCACAAATCCAAGGATCGTTCCCCAGGAGATTGTGCAGATGCCATAGGTATCGCAATAGAAGTTTGCTTCAATCGTGAAATCCGGATTGAAGATGCCTGCAATAGATCCGAGGGATGAAGTCGTTTCATATTCCGGTCCGTCAACGATTACCTTGTCGCCTTTGTACGGACCCGATCGAAGCTTATAATTGTCCACACCTTTGGCGCATGACATGTTGCAGCCAACCCAGCAACCATCGGGAACATTCTGTGTGAAATAGGATTTCCAGACATCGCCCTTGATCTTAACAGCATCCGGGTGACTCCCGAATTTGAAATTATTTACAGGCAACAAATCGTAATCATTCATGATCAGCGTAAGATGGGCTGTTCCTTTCGACCTCATTTCACATTGCTTGTCGTCAAGTTCACGCATCTCTTTATTGAACTTCCTTCCGCGTTCCTGGATGGCTTCCATGTTTACCACGTTGTTGCGGTTACCACCGATATTCTTGACTTTTGCAACCAGCGCCTTGACTTTTTTATCACGGAAAACTGTTCCTATTCCTCCGCGTCCGGCTTGCTTTAGCCTGACCAGCTTACGTTTTGTATCATAGAACGTGAAATTCAACATGCCGATCAGGGAATGCTCTGCAGCTGTTCCGGCTGAAACAACGGCCACATTCATCCGGTCTTTTTCATTCCCGTCCTTGGCAAAGGTTTCATGCAGGATCTCTCCCAGTACATGACTATCTGAAGGCAAATCACCGGCCTCATATATTTCCACGACTTCACGCTCTTCATCAAGCAGGATAAGGACTTCCTGGTCCGATTTACCCTGGAGCTCGAAAGCATCAAAACCGCAGAATTTCACAAAAGGTCCAAAGTAACCGCCAACATTGCTGTCCATGATGGAATCTGTTTGCGGAGATATGGTGCAGACAATCGCTTTCCCCGCACCCGAATATTGCGTAATGCCACAACACGGACCACCCGAAATTACAATCTCATTCTCAGGATCAGTCCATTTGGTATCGGGTTTGGTTGCATCCCAGAGCAACCGCAAGTCAAATCCCTTTCCCCCGATAAATTTTTCTTTCATGGTAGCAGGAACAGGCTTTTCCCTGATTGAATAATCTGAAACATTGACATAAATCGTCCGGTTGTTATAACCCTTGTCGATGGGTGCCCATGTATATTTAAAAGAAGAAAGTAACTTGTGCTTTTGAGTGAATTGTTCAAAGTTCATGGCTGAATATTTTTAGTTTTGGGACTATTTAGCAACCCAAAATTACAAAAAAAATTAATGTAACTGAAAGTGATTCAAAAAGTTCGATATGAAAACCCGTGCATATCGCGAGAGACGATACCTTATGATCTTCCAAGATTTTCATCCGGAAAAGAGAGCCACTGAAAATTGTAAAGACCTTCAAGCAGCCTCGTACGTTTTTCCTCAGGTGATAATTTTTCATACGCATCGCGTGCTTCCTGGGCCTTTCTCCGCTTCTCTTCTTCAATTTTATAGATGTTCTCTGTATAACGTTCTTCAACGCATTTCGTCAGGAAGTCCCTGGCAACAGTAGGAAATAACTCGAGGAGCAACTCTTCTTTCTCATTCTGGGCGAGTTTCATATCGCCGTAATCCTCAAAGACAGAGTTTTCCTGCTTCTTGTAATTTTTAGTGTCGTAGCCGGTTTCCTCTCTGACGCCAGTTAATTGTTCACGGAAATCAGGATCAATGGGGATCGGGGTTTTTCCGTAAATCCCTTTCACGAGATTTACATACTGGATGGATTTTGTAGTGAAGAACGGCTGACCTTTATTTTCATCAATCACGCAATTCACAGCCTGAACACCTACGATCTGGCTGGTTGGAGTAACAAGTGGAGGACAACCCGATTTTACACGAACCAACGGAACCAGCTCTAAAACCCTGGGCAGGAGATGATCCAACTTCAACTGCTTAAGCTGTGCAAGCATGTTGGTGTACATGCCACCGGGAATCTCGGCACGCTTAACCATCTCATCCGGTTCGGGGAAATTGAAATGCTTTTCAATGGCAAGACAGGCTTCAATAAGTTCTTCTTCCTTGTCATGTTTGGCCGCGTATATGGCTTTTGTGAAGAGCCGGTCGATCTCTTTCGGAAGTTTGTCAGTCGTAATATCAAAATCAATCGGGTAAACTTTGCTCGTATCAAACTCGGTGAGTTCCTTGCGGATCTGCTTCAGCTCCTTGTTGATCTTTGCAACCGGATCAAGGCTTACACCAGTGCTGATGCCAAGCTTATCCGCAACGATCTGGATCATTTCAAATGAAGGCGCTCCCGGTCCGCCGGCAAAATTCAGGATGCAGGTATCAAGAATATCGACACCATTGATTATTGCCATGATGGCAGAAGCAAATCCGTATCCCGGCGTGCAATGGGTATGAAAATCGATGGGGACGGATACCTCTTCCTTCAAACGGCGTATAAGCTTACCGGTGCGTAGCGGTGGGATCAGTCCGGCCATGTCCTTGATGCTGATCATATCTGCGCCCATCGACTCCAGCTCTTTCGCCTTGGCTACAAAATATTCAATGGTAAAGATATCATGCGGCAAAGATTTCAGATGGATCCATGAACGGAATTTCTGTTTTGTGGAAAACTTTGGATCAACAGTGTAACTGATGGCACAATCGGCCAGACCTCCGTTTTCTTTCACAAATTTTATGGTGGAACGCATGTTGTTCAGGTCGTTCAGAGCATCAAAAATGCGCATGATGCCAATCCCTGATTTTACGGCATTCCTGTTAAATCCTTCGATAACATCATCCGGATAAGGATTGTAGCCAAACAGGTTTCTTCCCCTGGAAAGGGCAGTCAGCAGGGAAACATCACCAATGGCAGTTTTGATTTTTTCAAGTCTTTCCCATGGATTTTCTCCAAGGTATCGCATGATGGAGTCAGGTACAGCACCTCCCCACACTTCCATGGCATAAAAACCTGCATCTTTGTAGTAAGGGAGCACGCGATCAACCTGTTCCTGGGTCATCCGTGTTGCAAACAGAGATTGCTGTCCGTCACGCAGCGTCAAATCCCGGATTAACAATTTTTTCTTTGGCATAATTAACAAGGAATGAAAGAATATACTTGGTCTTTTGATCTTTCTGGTAGTATTTGCAAAGTTAGTCATTTTCGGAAAATTGATTTTTATTATTTTTGTAGAATTACCGGTTCTTATATTTGATTTTACAAATTGGCATGTTTCTATGACTTTTGATGAGATTAAGAAGGTGTTAAAGAATAAAACCGTGGGAATCGCGGGTGCCGGAGGTTTGGGATCAAATTGCGCGGTTGCACTGGCACGCGTGGGAGTTGGGAAGCTGATTATTGCAGACTTTGATGTGGTCAGTGAAAATAATCTGAACCGGCAATATTACTTTTACGACCAGATCAACCAGAAAAAGACAATCGCGATCAGGACAAATATTCTCAGAATAAATCCTGAGATCACGGTAGATGCCCATGATCTTAGGCTGACCCCGGAAAATATTTCAGTACTGTTCGCAGGTTGCGATGTTATTGTGGAAGCCTTTGATCGGGCTGATCAAAAGGAGATGCTGATTGAGACCATCCTTACTGAGCTTCCGGAAAAGTACCTGGTTGTCGGATTGGGCATGGCGGGCTGGGGAATGAATGATAGCATACATTGCCGGAAAGTTGGAAAGATGTTCATTTGCGGTGATGAAATTTCCGAGATTGGTCCGGAACTTCCGCCGATTGCACCAAGGGTTGGGATTGTTTCAAACATGCAGGCCAATGTGGTGGTTGATTTACTTTTGAAAACTTTAATCTGATGAAAATACAGCTTAACAATAACCAGGAAACATTCCCTGCAAATAAATTCACAGTTACTGAACTTCTGAAGCAAAAAAATTTCACGTTCAAAATGCTGATCGTAAAGATCAACGGTAAGCTGGTCAGGAAAACAGATTATGATTCAGCCGAAGTTATCGATGGGGATGATGTGATGGTCTTGCACCTTATCAGCGGCGGATAAGTTAGATTCAGACGACTTCCGCAACGACAAAAGTACTTCCCCCGATAAACACAAGGTCATCGTTGCCAGCTGCATTTTGAGCGGATTCCAGCGCTTCTTTAACGGAATTATAGGATTCTCCTTGGAGTCCTTCCGCGGCAGCAAGCCGCTTCAGTTTACCCGGATCCATTCCTCTCGGGATATTTGCCTTACAGAAATAATAGGTTGCATCTTTTGGCAGCATCCTGAGCATGGCATCGATTGCTTTATCGTTCACCAGCCCGAAAACAAAATGAAGCCGGTGATGGGGTGTACGATCGATCTGGGCAATCACTTCCTTCAATCCGCCAGTGTTATGTCCTGTGTCGCAAATAGTCAATGGTTCATGCGAGAGGATCTGCCACCGGCCAAACAGCCCCGTATTCTTAACCACGTTACGGATCCCGTTAAAAATGTTTTTCTCCGTGATAGCAACGCCTGAAGACCTGAGCTGCTCGCAGGCTGCAATAACAGTAGTAATATTCTTTTTCTGGTACAGCCCGGCTAATGGAGATTCTATTGCAGCGAGATAGGGTTTTTGTTCATGCAGGATATCCACGACAAGAAGATCTTTTTGAGAAAATGAATGATCTGCTAACCTGCATTGAAAATGTTGATCTGCAAAGATGACCGGGGTTTCATTCTTCTTTGCCTGCTGAATAAATATTTGGCTGGTTTCATCCTGTGTTTCACCAATGATGACAGGCACTCCTTTTTTGATGATCCCTGCCTTTTCCCCGGCGATCGATTCCAGCGTGTTTCCAAGGAATTGCATGTGATCAAAGCTGACATTCGTGATAATGGAGAGAACAGGAGTGAGGATGTTTGTCGAATCAAGTCTTCCGCCTAAGCCGGCTTCAATAACACCAACATCAATATTTTCTTCCCTGAAAAAATCAAATGCAAGGCCGACTGTCATTTCAAAGAATGAAGGCTGGATTGCTTCGAAGTCCCGGAGATGTTCTTTGACAAAACCGGTGACTTTTATTTTCGGGATCATTTTTCCGTTGACACGGATTCTCTCCCTGAAATCTTTCAGATGCGGGGAAGTATAAAGCCCAACTTTCAATCCGCTTTCCTGCATGATTGAAGCGATCAAATGAGAAACGGAACCTTTTCCATTTGTTCCGGTGATATGGATGGACCGGAATGAATCCTGCGGATTGTCAAGAATACGGCAAAGTTCAACGGTATTTGTCAGGTCGGCTTTATAGGCAGCAGCCCCAATCCGCTGGTACATCGGCAGCATTGAAAAAAGGTAATCAAGGGTCTGCTGGTAATTCATCAGGAAGAAAATATTGAACCGCCGGTGTTGTCCTTTGAGGCACCTGTTACAGATTTCAAGCAGTTGGGTTCACCGGTCCACCGCAAAACCCCGAGGAAAGCAAAGATCAAAGCTTCTTTGTAATTTAGGATCATTGGATCAGGAATAATTACGCTGACGTCCACATGCTGACGGATTCTTTCAACCAGGAACTCATTGAAAGCACCTCCGCCAGTGATCAGCATTTTCTTTCCTGTCCCAGGTTTGATGATCTTACCAACCTGGATTGCGATGTGTTCACATACTGTCCTTAGCTGATCAGCAACCGGAATATCATACTTCCCGGTAACAGGCATAAACTCTGCCAGTACCCATTCCTTTCCGAGTGATTTGGGTGCGGATGTGTGGTAATAAGCAAGTTCATTCAAAGAAGCCAGAAGTTCAGGATGAATATTCCCCGTTCGCGCCATCTCGCCGTTGATATCATATTCCTTGCCGTTCAGTCGGGCATAATGATTCAGAACAATGTTCACAGGACAGACATCAAATGCGATCCGCCTGGCTCCTTCATCAAATGAGACATTTCCAAAACCACCAAGATTCAGGCAATAATCGAAATCTTTAAAGAGTAACATGTCGCCGACGGGAACCAAAGGTGCTCCCTGTCCTCCAAGCGCTACATCCAGTGAGCGGAAATCGGATATGACAGGATATTCTGCAATCGCCGCAATGCAGGCACCTTTCCCGATCTGGTAAGTAATTTTTTTTGCCGGATTGTGAAAAATCGTATGACCATGCGATGCGATAAAATCAGGTTCAAGATGTTGTGCCCGGAGAAATGTTTTACAAAGTTCGCCAAGATAATATCCATAGTCGAAATCTGTCTCGGCAAAATCAAGCGCAGTGCTGTTCTCTAAATCAGAAAGCTTCCTGGCCCATGATTCCGGGTACTTTACGGTTTCAGCTGCCAAAATCTCATATTTCCATTCATTGCTTTTCCTGGAAAATGAACAGAATGCAAGATCCACGCCATCAAGTGATGTCCCTGACATGATTCCCAGGACCCTGAATTTGTTGTCCGTTTTGTTTAATTGTATCAATTGTAATTATGATCTATTAAATTGTCGGCTTGAAAAATGCTTGATTTCGGTTATCTCAATCGTCAATCAAAAACTTCAATCGTAACCCGTAACTCGTCCAATCGTAAAGAATAGAAATTCTCCTGACATTCATAGAACCTTTACAAAACCGGGATCAGCGTTTCCAGCTTCATCCCTCTTGATCCCTTGATCAGGATTGTTGAGTCCTGAAACGGATGATGCGCGATCCATAAGCCTGCCAGTTCACAATCAAAAAAACAGTGCCACACGGTCTCCGTGTTTATCTTCGAAAATTCAGGTCCGACGAGGTATACATCCAGTATTCCTTTTTGTTTTACAAGCTCCAGGATTTTTTTGTGTTCATTCTCAGATTCCATGCCAAGTTCTAACATGTCACCCAGGATCAGCACCCTGTTCCTGGAACTTGTTTTCTCAAACCCTTTTATTGCCAGCTCCATGCTGCTGGGATTGGCATTATAGGCATCCATGATGACCTGGTTGTGTTTTGTCTGCAAAACCTGGGACCTGTTATTGGATGGAAGGTAAGACTCTATCGCATTTTTAATCTTTACCGGTTCAATGCCAAAATGGAAACCCATCGTTGCCGCAACCATGATATTCTCAGCGTTGTAAAGTCCGTACAACTGCGATATGATCCGGATTTCATGATGATCAGACACGAGTTTCATCTGAACAAAAGGATCGGCTGTAATATCTGAAGCACGAAGGTTGGCTGCATTGCCGGTGGAATATGTGACTGCACGGATTCCCCCGGAATGGCTGACCAATACCTGGTTGTCAGTATTCAGAAAGATCATACCGTTGTTATTCTTCAGGTAACGGTATAATTCGGTCTTTGTCTGAATGACTCCTTCAATGCTTCCAAATCCTTCAAGGTGTGCTTTGCCGATGTTCGTGATGATACCAAAACCGGGATCTGCAAGGTTGCAGAGGAAATCGATTTCCCCGGGATGATTGGCACCCATCTCTATAATTGCAATTTCAGTCTCCTTGGTGATTGACAGCAGTGTGAGCGGTACCCCGATATGATTATTGAGATTACCGGCGGTAGCTATTGTTTTGAATTTTTCGGAAAGGACACTATTACAAAGTTCCTTTGTTGTTGTTTTCCCATTGGTTCCGGTGATTGCTATGACAGGAACTTGAAACTGTCTCCGGTGATACGCGGCAAGCTCCTGGAGCGCTTTCAATACATCCGGGACATGGATAAAATGCTCATGAAAAGGAAGTTGGTCATCATCAACAATTGCATAATCAGCTCCTGCCTTCAGTGCATTTTCAGCAAACCGGTTCCCGTTAAAATGGTCTCCTTTCAAAGCAAAGAACAAAGTACCTGGCACAATTTTTCGGGTGTCAGTTGAGATTCCCTGGTGCTGCAGGAAAATCTGGTGTAGTTGTGGAATTGTCATTTTTCTGGAACAGGTTGAGCCCTTGCAAAGTAAATAAAAAACCCCGTCTCAATTACGAAACGGGGTTTAAATCTGGTTGAATGTTTTATTTCCTTCCCGGAATTGATCCGCCTACGCGGGTCATGGCACAACGGAACCCAATGCAATCGGATGATTCATTCTCATCCATGAACCTGCGTGCACCGGGGCTCAGGTAATATGCCGGGTCTTTCCAGTTGCCACCTTTATAGACACGTACCTGGTCTGTGATCAGGGAAGTTTTACCATATTCATACATCAGGCTTGTTGAATTGGTATCCTTAGGTGGAGATTTCCAGTCGCCTTCGATAATATTTGAGGCATAATCACCATCGAGATAATTGATGTTATCAGCGCCTCTGTAATTCTTCCTGTTAAAGGATTCGGCCGTGGTCACATCACGGTACTTCATACGACCGAGGCTGTCTTTTTCTGCAAGCGTGCCATCAGAATTACGAACCTGTGTTTTGAAAACGTTGCCACGGAATGGACGCAGATCGGATACTTCAGTCGAAGAGAGCGGCCTGTAGACATCAAGAACCCATTCCGAAACATTTCCGGCCATGTTGTAAAGTCCATAATCATTCGGGAAATAAGCTCCTGCAGATGCCGGAATATCAGCACCATCATTTAAATTTCCTGCAACACCCATATAGTCACCTTTGGCCCTGCGGAAATTGTCCATGAAACTGCCATAATATTTGGATTCACTGGTACGGACGAAATTTCCGTTCCAGGGATAATTCTTTTTCTCAACAACTCTTTCATAAAGTGTGTTCCCGATGAGACCAAGGGCTGCAAATTCCCATTCAGCTTCAGTCGGAAGCCTGTATTTCGGAAGGATGATTCCGTCTTCCATTTTTGCCTTGCGTTTCCCGGTTCCGTTGGGATTTAAATCCGGCAGCATTTTATCAGGTAATCCTTCATATTGGCCGGCGAGGTAAGCTTCAGTATTGAAACTGTTGTTGTCTTTTTGTGTCGGATCCATCTGCAGGAGACCTTTTTGGATTAACAGCATCTCGTTAACCATATTGGTTCTCCAGGCACAGTAATCGTTTGCCTGGACCCAGGATACACCTACAACAGGATAGGTCCTGTATGACGGATGCCGGAAATAATATTCTACCAAAGGTTCGTTATAAGCCAGTTTATCGCGCCAGACAAGCGTGTCAGGCAGGGCTTTCCTGTATACGCCGGGATAATTGGTGCCATAAACCCTGTCGAGCCAGTACAGGTATTCGAGGTAATCCAGGTTCCGGACTTCTGTCTGGTCCATGTAAAAACTCGAAACCGTGACTCTCCTGGGCTGATTGCTCCAGTCATACATGATGTCATCCTGGGTTTCGCCCATCGTAAAGGTACCACCTTCGATAAAAACCAGGCCGGGACCTGTGGGTTGCTCAGAATAAGGCCTGACTTCAAAGCCGCCATTCTTGGAATTGTTGACTTCCCACCCGGTTGTGCTTGAATATTCTTTCTTGCACGAAGTGAGCCCCAACGCGGCAATTGCGAGGATAAGTGCGGGAAAAACTTTATTGAATTTCATCATCGATAAAATTTTTGAGATAGTATAACTAAAATCTTGGGCATTTTATTGCCCTGATATGTCTTCTTTTTTCAACACAAGGGAATTGCCATGATGCGGAGATCTCATGTGCTCCCCCTGTTGCACCCTTCAGTCTTGAGAGGGTGAAATCATAGCTGTATCCAACACGCAGGGACTGGTAATGAATCCCCAGCAATGGAATGATGGCATCGGCATTCTCAAAATTGTGACGGAACCATAATCCACCGATAAATGGATCGATGGTAAGGTATAAGCCAACATCTAACTGGTGGTACTTGAATTGCTGCTGATATAAGAGGTTTGGCGAAATAGAGAATTCACGGTCATCGCCATAACCATTCTGCTTCAGGTTGATCAGCATTCCACCATGAACAGTTATTTTCATGTAAAGCGGATCGCTGCTTCCTGAATAAAAACCAATATTCGGTTGTGATAAATGCGAAACAGCAATACCGCCATAATATCTTCCATCGTAATCAAGAATGGCCCCTGCCGTAAAATCAGGAGCTCCGACTGTCGGATTGTCCGGAGCCTTTTCCTTTGTCTTCGTGGGATCCACATTCCCTGTGGACGGATCGATCATATCCCCGAATACCAGTTTATCAAATGCAAGGTGCCGCTGTAAATAAGAGACCTGGAGCGATGCACTGGCACTCAGGTTGCTGGAAATATTGAATTTGTATGCATACATCATGCTGAATGTGGTAGTGTTCAGGCTTCCTCCTCCTTCACGGTCAGCGGTGACCATCAAACCAACACCACCATGAATGGCGTTCACATACTGGTCATAAGAAGCGTTGTAGGTAACAAAGGCACCACCGATGCTTGGCCACTGATCCCGGAAGTTGCCGATAGCCCGCGGACAAACAGTCGCACCCGCAAGCGCAGGATTCAGATACAATGGATTTGCATAGAACTGCGAGAACAAAGGATCCTGTGAATAAGCATTGGGCATGATCGAAACCATGGTCAAGACAATGATAATAAACAGTTTATTGCACATCTTGCTTATACAGGCGTAAATTATTTAAGGTTACAATATTACAAATATTTTTTTAATTACTTAAAGGATGTTGATTTTTAATCAAAATTAGTTCCATTTTTTGACAATATTCAAATCAAGGGGGCGTTTCATGATTCATGATTTTTAATGTTTTGAGGAAGATTCCAACTTTGGGTGCGTTCTTGAGTACTTACACTATATGGAATCAACCAAATCTTTAACCGATATCTGAAAGATGACAACTATCCGGAAATTTTTACAACCGAAAACGGGGATTGTTTTCATGTTGTTTGTACTAATAATGCTGGTCTTCCGGGGAAATTCCCAATCATTGCATTCCAAACGGACCATTCAATGGGGACCAACAAAGGAGTTGAAAATCTCCCCGGCTGATTCATTCCGTGTCCTTACATTTACGGGATCCTCTGAAAATGAGGAAGAATTCGGGAGGTTGCCGGTACTTTTTGAACGCTTCCGGACAATCTCTTCCAACGATTCAGTGGTTCGCATTGATATCGAAAATCCTGTTTTTAAGCCAGTTGATCCCAATGACCTGGTAAGAGTAAATGACCTTGAGAAAATAAAAACCACATTCGGGATCAGGAGCTTTTTTTCAACGCAACAGAAAAAATCAATCCTGAATGTGATCGTGCTTCCAATAAGGAAGAATAATCAGACCGGTTTATATGAGAAACTGGTCTCATTTACCCTGACGATTGAACTGGCCCCATCTGTAGTTAAACATTCACCGAAAGCAAAGAGCAGCTACGCCGATAATTCTGTTCTTGCACAGGGGCATTGGATTAAAATGTCACTGGTAAGCACGGGTGTGTATAAAATCCAGGCCAGTGATCTGAGACAAATGGACCCTTCAATAGCATCTATTGATCCGCGCAACATCCGTATTTTTGGTAATGGCGGTGGGATGCTTCCGGAAGCAAATTCAGCCGACCGGATTGACGACCTGAGAGAAATTGCCATCCAGGTCGTCGGGGAAGAGGACGGAGTTCTAAATGATGGGGACTATATCCTGTTCTACGGAGAAGCTCCGGATAAATGGTTCTTCAACACTACTGATCAGCAATATCATCATCAGAAAAATATCTATTCCGATTATTCCTATTATTTCCTCACGTACGACAACGGACCCGGAAAGCGGATTGGACTCGAGCAATCAACTGCCCAACCAGCCACGGATGCCATTAATACATTCAACGACTATACCTTTTATGAAAAAGAATCAATTAACCTGATCAAGTCAGGCCGTGAATGGTTTGATTCCGATATTTTTGAATTGACGACTTCACGGGATTACTCCTTCAGCTTTCCCGACATTGATCTCTCATCACCGGTTACGGTACTTGCCAATGTTGCTGCACGGTCAACGAGTGATCCTACTTCATTTTCAGTCTATGTGAATGGACAATCCGAAAAACTAATTGATATTGGAATTGCAGCTACGACCTCTTATTACCTTGATCCGTTTGCAAAAAGAGGCATCGGTACCGGTTCGTTTTTACCATCTTCAGCAGCGATAACTGTCAGCCTGACATACAACAAAGTGACCGATGCAATCGGATACCTGGATTTCATCGAGCTTAATGCCAAACGACAACTGAAAATTTCAGGTAGTCAGCTGAGCTTCCGTTCAGTCTCTGGCTCGGGAGCCGGGAAGATCAGTGAATTTACATTGAATTCACCGGGAAGACCATCTACCGTTTGGAGTGTGACAGATCCTGGGAATATTAACCGTGTTGAGCCAACTGTTAATGGTGATAATTATGTATTTCGCGTTCCAACTGACACCATCAGGGAATTCATTGCTTTTGATGGCAATGGATTTTATTCGATTCAGTCTGCTGCCCCTGTCAGCAACCAGAACCTTCATCACCAGGCTCCTTGTGATTATGTGATCATTACCAATGCTTCATTTATAGATGCAGCCAATCAGCTGGCTGATTTCCATCGCCAGCACGACAATATGAATGTTCTCGTTACCACACCTGATATTATTTACAACGAATTTTCATCAGGTTCACAGGATCTGGCCGGAATCCGGGATTTTATCAGGATGTTGTACAACAAAGCTGATTCAGGAAAAGGACCTAAGTATGTCCTTCTTTTCGGGGATGCATCCTATGACTATAAAGACCGGGTTCAGAACAATACAAATTTTGTCCCTGCTTATGAGTCACAGGAATCGCTGGGCCCCGTCAACACTTTTGTTACAGACGATTTTATCGGCCTGCTTGATAAAAATGAAGGAGCAAGCGCTGTAGGGGATCTTGATATCGGGGTTGGAAGGTTACCGGTGAAGAGTACCGATGAAGCCCAGGCTGCGGTTAATAAAATCAAGCACTATTCATCGGACACGATAACAGTAAAAAACGCCTGGCGGAACGACCTTTGTTTTGTGGCCGACGATGAAGACAATAACATGCACATGAGCCAGGCAGAATCATTAACAAATATGATTGAACAGAATTACCCGGTTTATAATATAGACAAGATATACCTCGATGCCTACAAGCAGATTTCAACACCCGGTGGCGGAAGATACCCGGATGTAAATGAAGCCATCAACCAGCGTGTGGCCAAGGGTGCCCTGATCATGAATTATAACGGGCATGGCGGAGTATTGGGATGGGCTCATGAACGTGTGCTGGAAATCCCTGATATTAAATCCTGGCAGAATTTCGACAACCTCCCGGTTTTTGTAACGGCTACCTGCGAGTTCAGCTACTTTGATGATCCTTCCTGGGTTTCAGCCGGTGAATGGGTGTTTCTTAATCCTTCCGGAGGAGGAATTGCCTTGTTCACAACTACCAGGCCAACGTATGCTGATGGTAACATTGAATTGACAAGAAATTTCTATGACCATGCGTTCAACAAGACTGAAGGGAAATACCCGAGGCTGGGTGACCTCATTGTAATCGCTAAAAATCTGACTGGCGCTGGCGCCAACACCCGGAAGTTTGTTCTTCTTGGCGATCCGGGATTGCAACTGGCATACCCTCAGGAAAATGTTGTAACAACAGCCATCAACGGCCAACCGGTTGCGACATCAGCGGATACTCTTCAGGCTCTGGAATCTGTATCTATTTCAGGGGAAGTGCAAAATTCATCGGGAAACAGGATCACCAACTTCAATGGAACCCTTTTCTCAACAGTTTATGACAAGTATTCCGAAATTATATCATTGGCCAATGACGGAGGAACCCCGTTTGATTTTCTGCTCAGAAAAAATATTATCTATAAAGGGAAAGTTGAAGTAACCAACGGTGCATTTTCGTTTTCATTCATTGTGCCTAAAGACATTGCGCTCCAATATGGAATCGGGAAGATCAGCTATTATGCCAGGAGCCCTGAGACTGACGCCAATGGTTATGATGAAAACTTTATTGTTGGTGGATATTTTAACGGATCTGTCGTCGATGATAATGGACCTACTCTCAGGTTGTTTATGAATGATACAACGTTCATTTCCGGAGGAGTCACAGACCAGAATCCCAAAATGCTTGCCTACGTTAAAGATGAATCAGGAATCAATACTGCCGGTAGCGGCATCGGTCACGACCTTGTTGCAACTGTCGACAATGACACAAGAAACCAGATAATCCTCAATGATTATTATGGCACTGACCTGAATACATACAAAAGCGGACTGATCTCCTATCCATTCTTTGGCCTGAGCGATGGATTGCATACACTGAATGTTAAAGTATGGGACGTCTATAATAACTCTTCGGATGCATCCCTTGATTTTCTTGTTGTTTCATCTGCAGATGTTGCATTGAAACACCTCATGAATTACCCGAATCCATTCCGTGACATGACAACTTTTTCGTTTGAATCCAATCATCCGAATTCAGATCTCGATGTTCAGATCCAGATTTACTCTTTCACGGGGCAGCTGGTAAAAACAATACACCAGGTTATTAATACGAGCGGATTTCATGAAAATAACATTGAGTGGGATGGCACGAATGACTATGGTGGAAAAATTGGATCCGGAACTTATGTTTATCAACTCAGAATCAGGATACCGGATGGTCAGGAAGAGAAACAGACATCCAAACTGGTCTTTATACGATGAGACCGGCAAGGAATTTGATATTGAATAATTGAGTACTTTTGTTTTCAACTTATTACACATGAGAATACGTCTGACTATTCTTCTGGCATGCTGTTCCACCTTGCTTTTTGGCGGAAACCCGCATAAAACGGCTTCAGTTCTTGAAACCGGGAAATGGTGGAAGCTGGGAATTCAAAAAGAAGGGATCCACAAAATTACTTACCAGGATCTTGTGAACATGAATATGGACCCGGATCATCTTGATCCGTCATCCATCCGGCTCTTTGGTAATGGCTCGGGAATGCTTCCTGAAACAAACAATGCACCCAGGGTTGATGACCTGCGGGAAATTCCCATTGAAATCATTGGAACCGACCCCGGAAAACTGAGCCCGGATGATTATATCCTGTTCTATGGAGAGTCACCGGATGCCTGGACTTTTAACTACACTACCAAAGTATTTGCGCATATTAAAAACCTGTTCTCAGATACTACTTATTATTATCTCACGATTGGTTCAACACCGGGTAAAAGGATCGTGAAACAGGCAAGTCTCGACTCCACTCCGAACTATTACAGCAGGCGGTTTATTGATCATACCTTCCACGAGGTTGATTCCCTGAATCTCATTAAGTCCGGAAAACTCTGGGTGGGTGAGGAGTTTAATAATAAATCAAACATTTTCAACCTGCCTTATTCTTTTGCAAATCTTGATACCAGTTCAATTCTGAGGGTTGTCACGTCAGTGGTTGCAAAATCCCCCCAGCTCAGTAAATTCCTCGTGTCAGTGAACGGACAATTATACGACTCCGTTCCGGTGGATCTGACGGATCCGGAATCCCTGAACATATTTGCTGCAGCAAAGAAAAAAACAACCAATGTAATTCATCCTCCTGCTGCCGGTGTTCTGACCTTGGCTTACAACCTCCCGACAGCAAGCTCTCTTGGATGGCTGGATTATGTTGAACTAACCTGCCAGCGGAACCTGGTTTTTTCAGGAACCCAAATGCCATTCCGGGATCCGAATTCTATCGGAAGTAATAAAACTACGGAGTTCCTGGTCCAGAAAACTCATCCGGGCGTAAGGATCTGGAATGTTACTTCTTGTGGTGATGTGAAAGAAATCATTCCTGTGTCCACAGATAGTACCATGAAGTTTGTACTGGTGACGGATTCCTTAAAAGAGTTTTTTGCATTTGATACCACAGGTTATCTTCCTGTCAATCTGATCGGGCCGGTCAATAATCAGAATTTACACCAACTGCAGCCGGCAACACTTGTGATCGTCACAAATCCGAAATTCATCAAAGAAGCAGAGCGTCTTGCTGCGTTTCACCGTGACCACAACAATACTTCAACACTGGTAGTCCAGTCTACGGATGTGTACAATGAGTTCGGCTGCGGGCAACCGGATCTTACTGCCCTCAGGGATTTCATGAAAATGCTGTATGACCGCGGATTTCCGGGAAGTGAACCCAAATACATGCTGCTTTTTGGTGATGGTACGTATGATCCGAAAAACAGGCTCGCCGGGAATAACAATTTTATCCCAACATACCAGTCAGCTGAATCACTCAGACCGCTTGGTACTTATGTGACTGATGATTATTATGGCATCATGGCCGACAATGCAGGAGCTGACGCCAATGGTAACATTGACATCGGGATTGGACGTTTTCCTGTATCAACTGAAGAACAAGCCAATGGCATTGTGAATAAGATTATCAGGTATTCATCAACTTCTGATACAGTCTTATCAGAATGGCGAAACACAATTACTTTCATTGCCGACGATGAGAACCAGAACCTGCACTTGCACCAGGCTGAGCAACTGGCGCAGATAGTGAGCAATAAGTATCCTGTGTTTAATGTGAATAAAATATACCTGGATGCCTATAAGTTTGTTGATACACCCGCCGGCCAGCGCGACCCTGACGTGAATGATGCAATCTCCAAAGCAATTGCAGATGGAACGGTGATTCTTAATTATACCGGACATGGAGGAGAAGATGGCTGGGCCAGTGAAAAAGTCCTGACCGTTGCAGATATTGACAGCTGGAAGAACATTGATAAATTACCCATCTTTGTTACGGCCACCTGTGAATTCAGCAGGTTCGACAATCCCGAAAGACTTACCGGGGGAGAAATGGTTATCCTTAATCCAAACGGAGGTGCCATCGCCCTGTACTCAACGACCCGCCTTGCTCTTGCATCATATAATATCAGGTTGGATACCAGCTTTTTCAGTCATTTGATTCCGGTTATTGGGGGGCCAAACCCGAAAATGGGAGACCTGATCAGGATTTCGAAAAACAACAACGGAGATAATGGAAATCTGAGAAACTTTGTTCTCCTGGGTGATCCTGCCCAGAGTATCGCATTCCCTACCAATCATATTCGAACAACCTACATCAATCAGCGGGCAATTGACTCCATTCCGGATACGACTGCCGGTCTGTCGAAGGTTACGGTAAAGGGCCAGGTTGAAGATGCAACGGGCGTGAAAATCAGCAGCTTCAATGGCACGCTTTTCCCAAAAGTTTATGATAAGCCTGTTGTAAACAGAACACTTGGAAATACGTCGGGAAGTTATCCGGAAAATTTTGAGCTTCAGAACAGCCTTCTTTTCCATGGCCGCTCAACCATTAACAACGGTGAATTTGAATTCGACTTTGTTATTCCAAAGGGAATCTCCCTTCAATATGGAAAAGGGAAGATCAGTTATTATGCACAGAATGGAAGTACTGATGCCAATGGTTACTATAACGACATAATAATAGGTGGTGAGGACCCAAACATTAATCCTCAGGACCCGGGGCCTGATATCAGTTTATATATGGACAGCACAAACTTCATTTCAGGACAGAGGGTCAGTAAAAATTCTGTTCTCCTTGCATTCCTGGATGATCCTGATGGGATCAATGCCTACAACCTTGGGATCGGGCATGAAATTGTGGCTACGCTTGATCATGACAACAGTCATCCCATCATACTCAATGATCAGTTTCAGCCAGCATTTGATAAGTTTGGGAGCGGTTCATTAAGGTATCCATTCAGCAACCTGGCCAATGGATATCATACATTACGCCTGAAAGCATGGGATCTTTTCGACAATTCTTCCACAAAAGAAATTTCTTTTCTTGTTTTTGACCAGCCAACGTTGTCTGTCAGTAACGTGATGAATATCCCCAACCCCGTTACAGACCATACTGTATTTTCCTTTACACCCATGCAAAACTTCGGAAACCTGGATGTTCAGATCCAGATTTTTACTTCAACAGGCCAGTTGGCAAAAACCATCGAGGAGAATTTTCCCGAGAATAATTTGTCATCAATTACCATTCCATGGGATGCAACGGATGAAAACAACCATCTATTGCCAAGAGGTCTTTACGTTTACCGTTTGGTTGCAAAAGGGTCCAACGGTGCATTTACTACCGTTTCACGGAAACTTATTATCAGCCATTGATGCCAGTATTAACCCGCATCATGGTTCTTTTTTACGACTAAAGCAATTTTTTAATAGAATCCCCGTTAATCTAAAGGAATATTTTTTTTCATAAAACTAAACTTATTTGGAATGCAACAGATGAAGCTTCAATTCCTCCTGATGATGGCTTGTGTTTTAATTACTGCCAAGATTTTTGCCCAGGCCCCGGCAACTGAACCACTAGAAGGGCGTGCAATTACTACAGCGGTACCATTTTTATTGATCGCTCCGGATGCACGCAGTGGTGGTATGGGCGATTATGGGGTTTCGTCCAGCCCGGACGCTTATTCAATGTACTGGAATCCTGCAAAATATGCATTTATTGATAAAGATTTTGGTGCAGGAATAGGGTATGTTCCATGGCTTCGGGGGTTGGTGAATGATATCGGACTGGCATCTGTCAGTGGATTTAAGAAATTTGGTGATAAACAAGCGGTCGCTGCATCACTCCGTTACTTCTCTATGGGTTCTGTGGACTTTACTGATGATCAGGGTAACTTTATCATGGCCGTAAAACCAAATGAGTGGGCGATCGATCTTACGTATTCCAGGAAATTTTCCCGTGTTTTTTCAGGCGCTGTTGCAGGTCGCTTCATCTATTCCAACCTGGTTCCTGTTGATGTTTCAAAAGCTGCAAATATCCGCCCGGGAACATCCATTGCTGCAGACATTGCGCTGTATTATCACAAAGAACTCGAAATAAAAGGACTTACAGGCGCTTCATTTGACGTAGGTATGGACATTTCAAATATTGGGGCCAAAATGTCATACAGCAGCACATCCATTACACGTGATTTTATTCCTACCAACTTACGGCTCGGTCCTTCCTTTACCATGGATATCGATGAATACAACCGGTTCTCTTTTGGGGTTGATTTTAACAAGCTGCTGGTGCCTACACCACCGATTTATGGATATGATTCAGTGACAAAACAAAAAGTAATCCTTAAAGGAAAAAATCCGGATGTCCAGGTTGTACAGGGAATGATCCAGTCTTTTTACGATGCACCCTATGGTTTCAAGGAAGAACTCCAGGAAATTACGGTAACAATCTCTGCTGAATATTGGTACAACAAGCTTTTTGCAATTCGTGCAGGATATTTCACGGAATCCAAATATAAGGGCGATCGTAAATTCTTCACGCTGGGCGCCGGGTTGCGTTACAATGTGTTTGGCCTTGATTTCTCTTATCTCATCCCGGTGAAGAACAATAATCCTCTGATGAATACCATGCAGTTCACGCTGCTCTTTAATTTCGATCAGGCCGGAGCAAAAGATAAGCAACAAACAAAAGAAAAAGAATAAAGGTCTTCTCTTTACGGCATTCTTCTCATGAACCTTCGGATCGGTTTCGGTTTTGATACACATAAACTGGTTGAAGGTCACCCTTTCCAGCTTGGTGGTATTCATGTTCCTCATTCCAAAGGTGCGATTGGCCACTCCGATGCAGATGTGCTCATTCATGCCATGTGTGATGCCCTGCTGGGAGCAGCGAACTTGCGTGACATTGGTTTCCAGTTTCCTGACACAAGCCCTGAGTTTAAAGGCATTGACAGCAAGATCCTGCTGAAACTGACCATTCAAAAACTGAAAGACACGCAATTCTCAATTCAGAACGTTGATTCAACAATCGTCTTGCAGAATCCCAGGATCAGCAGTTACGTCCCGGAGATGGTCAGAACATTGGCTCCGATCATGGAAATCAATGAAGACCAGATCTCCATTAAAGCAAAAACCAGTGAGAAACTGGGTTTTATCGGCCGGGAAGAAGGTGTTTCAGCATACGCAGTTGCTCTTCTATTCAAGGAATAAAATTGACCGGGCACGCGTTGCAAATGCGCGCAAGCGTTGTTTCAGCATACGTAGTTGCTATTCTTTCAAGATAATTCGATATTCGACTTTCGAAAATCGAACACCCTTCTTTGGATAATTTAAAAAAACATTGTACTTTTGCACTCCATTTAAAAAATCATTCTTAATCATTTAAAATCAAACAGATGTTAAAACAGTATGAAACCGTTTTCATTATGACTCCCGTTTTGTCTGATGAACAGATGAAGGAAACGGTCGAAAAGTACCAGAAATTTCTCAAATCAAAAGATGCGGAAATTGTGTACGAAGACAGTTGGGGCTTGCGAAAGCTGGCTTATCCTATCCAGAAAAAATCAACAGGCTTTTACCATTTGATCGAGTTTAAAGCCGATCCTACGGTAATCAGAGAATGGGAAGTTACCTTCAAGCGGGATGAGCGAATCCTGCGTTTCCTGACCGTTGTCCTGGACAGAGACATGCTCGCTTACAGTGAAAAGAAGCGGAATAAGGCTAAAGCCGAGAAACAAAAAGAAGAAAAACCCAATTGATCCAAAAAATTGTAAATTAACATGGCAGCACAACAAGCAGGTGAAATAAAATATCTGACCCCGATAGCGGTCGACACCAAAAAGAAAAAATATTGTCGCTTTAAAAAAAGCGGGATTAAATACATCGACTATAAAGATGCCGATTTCCTTTTAAAGTTTGTCAATGAACAAGGAAAGATACTTCCACGCAGAATCACCGGTACCTCGACGAAGTACCAGCGGAAAGTATCACAGGCAATTAAACGGGCTCGGCATATTGCTTTGATGCCTTATGTAGCAGATTTACTTAAATAGGGAGGTGGCAATGGAAGTTATATTAACACAAGATGTTCCCAATCTGGGATACACAAATGATAAGGTCAACGTGAAACCAGGGTATGCCAGGAATTTCCTGCTTCCCAAGTCCTTGGCCATTCTTGCTACCGAAACCAACAAAAAGATCCTTGCTGAGAATCTGAAGCAAAAAGCCCATAAGGAAAGTAAGATCCGCAACGAGTCTGAATCAATGGCAGAAAAACTGAAAGATATTACCGTGAAGATCGGCGCAAAAGCTGCTGAGTCCGGGAAAATCTTCGGATCTGTCAATGCAATCCAGATTGCAGGAGCACTGAAAGACCAGTTCCAGATCGATATCGACCGTAAGAAAATTCATGTTGACGGCGAACACATTAAAGAATTGGGTACATATAAAGCCAGGATTAATCTTCACAAAGATGTCCAGGTTGAGATCAGCTTCGAGGTTTTCGCTGAATAGCTGAACATCCTTCACATTTAAAAAGACATCCTGGTTTTCATTCAATGATAAGCCAGGATTTTTTTATGATATCCAACAACCAGGTCAAATTCGTCCAATCCCTCAGGCAAAAAAAGTTCAGGGGAATTCATGGTCTGTTCATTGCTGAAGGTTCAAAACTTGTCCTGGATCTGATCAACAGCCCCTATAAGTTGAAAGAGGTTTTTGCCAATGAGCAGTGGGTTTCCGAGCACCGCTCAATCCTTGGCGCTGCGCAGATCCCGTTTACTGCGGTTAATGAAAAGGAGATGACCAGGATATCCGAATTCTCTTCCCCGGGACCGGTGCTTGCAATTGTTACCATTCCTCCTTCCGGGGACCCTCCTTCATCAATAAAAGACGAGCTCGTCCTGGTTCTGGATGATATCCGCGACCCGGGAAACCTCGGAACCATTGTCAGGATCGCTGACTGGTTTGGCATCAGAACAATCATCGGATCCGAAAATATGGTTGATCTTTACAATCCAAAAGTTGTCCAGGCAACCATGGGTTCGATTGCCAGGGTCAATGTGATTTATACAAACCTTGTCGGGCTTCTGAACCAATTGGAAGATTCACAGGAGGTGTTCGGCACTTTTATGTCGGGAGAAAATCTCTATACCTGTGACCTGCCGTCAAAAGGTGTAATTATTATAGGCAATGAAGCCAACGGGATTTCAGAGAAAGTATCAGGACTTGTCAAAACGCGTCTCAGGATACCTTCATTTGCAGATAGTAAAGCGGAGTCAGCACCGGAATCACTGAATGCTGCAGTCGCAACAGCAATTGTTTGTGCTGAATTCAGAAGACGTGGGACCAGGTGAAGTTTTTCCTGGAAGAAGATAACTTTTCTAACACTCCTGATTATACACCCTTTTAATCTCTCCGGACAATGAAAATCCATTCCAGCAGTTTTCAATTGGTTATATTTCTTGTGATCATTGTTTTGGCATCAGTTCATCCTGGTTTCTGCTCAATCTCGCCTCAGAGCCAGGGAAATGACAATCGGGTCATGAAGTCTGACATCAAAACGGTTTTGTTATACAAGGAGGGGTTCGAACTGGCAACACCTGTTCTGATATTGAACTCACCGGGAAAAATTAAACTTTCCTTCGACGACCTGGATGCGGATCTGAAACCATATAAATTCACAATCATCCATTGCGAGTCAGACTGGACAACATCAGCAGAACTTCAACCCATTGATTATATTGATGGATATAATGAAGATAACATTGATGATTTTGCCTATTCTTTCAATACTGCGGTTCACTATACACATTATTCGCTTGCTTTTCCAACAGCCAACCTTAAACCAAAAATATCCGGCAATTATATCTTCAGGGTTTATGTATCGGATCCTGCTGACCCGGTTTTTACATGGCGTTTTATGGTTCTGGAATCAACCCCTCTGGGAATCGTTGGCAATGTGCACCAGGCAAACAACATTGCCGACAGGCTTACGAAGCAGCAGATTGACTTTAACATTAATTACAATGGAATGCGGGTAGATAATCCTGGGCAAAACATCAAAGTCGTAATAACACAGAATGAGCGGCAGGACAATACCCTCAGAAATATCCAGCCAAGTTTTGCACGGGGTGAATCGCTTGAATATTCAAATAATGATGCGATTTCATTCGACGGGGGAAATGAATTCAGATCATTTGATACCAAGAGCCTTATTTATCAAACAGAGCGGATAAGGACGATCCAGCATGATGAAAAAGGAATTCATGTCGATCTTCTGAATGATACGAGGAGAACCTTCAAGAATTACGCAACGGAGAAGGATATCAATGGCCGGAAATTGATCAAAAGTGAAGATCATGCCCAGAATAGTGATATTGAAGCAGATTATGCCTGGGTTAGTTTTACGTTGCCTTACCAGGCAATGCTGGGTAATGGAGAGATATTCCTGCTGGGCGCGTTAACCGACTGGCAATTGAATGAGAATAGCCGGATGACATACAACTTTGAACAGAAAAGCTATGTGATAAAATTGCTTTTGAAACAGGGCCATTATGATTATTTGTATCTGTTTAAAGATAAGATGTCAAACCAGCCGGATATTTCCCTGATTGAAGGAAGTCATTGGGAAACTGAAAATGAATACACGGTCTGGGTTTACTACCGGTCCGGGGGAGATTTGTATGACCGGCTGGTGGGGTTTCAGAACCTCAATTCCATTCATTAGAAAGGATACCCGATTCCGAAGTTCCATATAATATCGGAAAAATGCATCTGGCTGAAATACCAGTGTTGATGCTGGTTATAATAGGGAACCCTGATGGGAATGGCCGGATCAAGCCGTAGAATAAAATAATCAAAATCGGCCCTGATCCCTAATCCGACATCGATGGCTACCTGGGGTATGAAAGTCTTCCACGAAAACTCTCCGCCTACAAAATCTGAAGATTTTTTCAACAACCAGACATTTCCAAAATCCACAAAAATTGCAGATCTGAAAAACTTGTAAACCGGGAACCTGTATTCCATATTCAGCTGCAATTGCATATCCCCGGTTTGATCAAAGGAAGACGACAAGGTGTCATTATGATATTTCCCGGGACCCAACGTCCCCATCTTCCATCCCCTGATATCATTGGCACCTCCTGCTAAAAATGCTTTTTCGAACGGAAGGGAGGAAGAATTTCCATAGGCGATTCCAACTCCCCCATACGCACGGAATACCACAGAAGTCGATTTTGAAAATAAATGGAAAAAACGAACATCAAGGTCAGGCCTGAAATATTGCGCATACTGAACTTTGAAGACAGTGTAATAACCGCTATCGGACCGGGGTACCTTAAACAGGTTATCAATGGCATAGATGAGGTTCCCTCCGGTTTCAATATTGGCCCGGACATAGAAAAAATCCTTGACCTTGCTTACATCCTGCCCGCTGTAGGTGATTGTATATTTAAGGCCGGCAATCATATGGTCTGTATATTGATTTTTCAGTCTCCGGTCATGCAGGCTGTTGAGATAAGCGGTAAAGAATGAATCCGGGAAAACTTTAACAAACATGATTTCAGCCGGGTTAAGCGTATGCCTGATCTTTTCATTCTGATCCCAGGTGTATCCAAAGGAAATGTTGCTGATGTGTCTGTAATAGTCTGGTCTTTGCTGATAGTTATACCCCAGCGAGATCATTGTTTTGGGCTTCATGTTTTTAGCAAGACTCTCAGGATTGATGGGGAAAAGGAACTGGGGGAAGGTAAGACTGGTGGTTGCTCCAATTTCTATGGTGTTTAACAGATTCTTGTTGGATGAACCCAGGCTGCCTTGCATCTGGGCAGAGCCATTCAGACTTACCTTCAGGAGTTGTGCTCCCCTGAAAATATTCCGGTTCTGGTAAATGAAGCTACCCTGAACACCAAGGGCTCCGGCAGAATTTGTAACATCCGGAGAAATAGAAAATGACTGAACCGGGGCCTGGGCCAGTTGAATCTTACAATCCAGTTTGTCCAGGGAATATGGCGTTTTTAAAGGTGATTCATGAAACTGTATATTGATGAATTTGAAAACCTGTAAACTGTTAAGCTGTGAATAGGTTTTATTGACATCGCTCAAATTGTAATGGGTTCCGTTTTTTAGGAAGACAGACTGGGCGATTGTACGTGGTTTTATCTTCAATGAATTATTGTGCAGGAAGTAAAACGTGCTGGAAGCGGTATCCTTCCTTGTCCCGTGAAAAACTTGAATAAGTGTATCCTGTGTGCCAGTGTCGGATTTTAATAACCCAAATTCAGGATCGATGAGGATTTTATCAATAATATAACGTTTGTGCTGGGTTTCCATCACTGCCCCGAATTGCTCTATGGAAGGAATAACCGGATTGGTAATTTCAATCTGAACTGACATTTTCCTGGAATGAAGGGAGCTATCGATTGAATACCGGATGTAGTTATTGGAAAAATGAAAGTACCCCTTGTTATGAAGGAGTGAGGTAATCCTTGAACGCTCATCCGTTAAAATATACGAATCATAGTTTTGTCCCCGCTTTATTAAACAATGAATGGTGTCTTCATAAACAAACCTGGCAAGCTGAGTGTCTGCAATTGAGTAGGTTAGCGTTTGGATGGTATATGGTTTCGATGGTTTGACGAGGTAGTAAACAGTCGCTTTCTTTTTCCTGATTACCACTGAATCATTCACTGCAGACAGAAAATACCCTTTATTGGATAAGTATAACAACATGGATTTCTTTGCTACCTTAGAAAGGCTGGTATCCAGGAGAACAGGGGCACTGCCGATTTTGTTTCTTAACCACTTTTTAAACTTTGTTTCTTTTCCATTGTTCCCAATGTTATAAAAAGCAATGTTGGCCCTGAAAAGGCCAAGCAATTTTGTATTAGGCTGCTGCTTGATATAGCCTGAAAGCTCATCGGAAGTTACTTTGGAAGAGGTGATCTTAAATTTATTCCGGATCAGCAGGTTCTCGTTCGGTGGAAGATCCTTGGTCACACTGCAGGCAGAGATCATGAAGATCACCAAAAGAACAAAGAAGGATGAAACTCTCCGGGAAATTTTCAACGTACGAATTGTTATATGACAGGCAAAGTTAAGAAAAATAAATTCGGACAATTTCTTACCTTGCGTTGTTGCTGTAATCATCAACCAGCATGCGTAAATATACCCCCGTTAATTTACCTGTTCAAATAAGGTAAAATTACTCTTGTATGTATTCGGAAATCCCAGTAGCTTTGCTAAGCATCATTATCCAATCAGGTCTTTATGAATAAACAATATCGGGAGAAACTCCTATGAGAATGTTTTTTCAAAAGTTACCTGTTAAAATTTATTTTCCTCCATCATTGGGAACTTAATTAATTAAGTGAATATGAATAAAATTGGTATTCTGATTTTAGGGGATGAATCAAAAATAAGTGAGCAACTCATTGGATTTATTTTGGGTAATGGATTTCTGATCCATCATGCAACTGAGCCCATTGATGCGTATACTATCCTGGAGGACAATTTTATCAATTTTGTTATCCTGTTTTATGAACCCGGCGGGAAATTCAATCAAAGCTTTTTCAAATCATATAAACTCAAATATCCTGATCTGGAAACAATTGTGATTGATGATGACAATAACCTGTCAGAAACATCAAATCAGAAGAAAACCTCCATCACGTTCCTATCAAGTCCCTATACTTCCGATGACATTCAACAAATAATCGAAAGCAGTCTCACATTTAAGAAATTTACGAAACATAAGGAACAACTGGACCTTAATTTCAGGCATTTTTCTGAGGAGATGAAAAACAAGGATGGCCAGGCGATGGTGGGAATCAGTACGGCTATTAAAACCATAAGCAGCCTGATTCTTCTTGTTGCCAAGTCAGAGGATACTTCAGTGATTATCACCGGTGAAAGCGGAACCGGGAAAGAGTTGGTTGCACGCGGGATTCATGCCTTAAGCAGAAGAAGCCAGGGGCCATTCAATGCTGTGAACTGTTCGGCCATTCCTGAAAGTTTATTTGAAAGCGAATTTTTTGGTTACAGAAAAGGTGCCTTTACGGGTGCCATGGAAAAATCAATTGGTTGGTTTGAACTTGCAAATAATGGAACACTCTTCCTTGACGAAGTTACCGAACTTCCATTGCTTATGCAGGGTAAACTTCTTAGAGTCCTGGATGATAAAACAATTTTCAAAATCGGATCGCGTGAAGAGATCAAGCTGAATCTGAGGGTTATATCCGCAACCAATAAGGATATTCACCAGATTCTTGACCGGAATACACTCAGGCTGGATCTTTTTCACAGGTTAAATTCTTTCCATATTCATATTCCTCCCCTCAGGGACCGTAAGGAAGACATTCCTGTATTGCTTCAGCATTTCATCGGAGAGTTCTCAAGACGACAGAATAAACCTGAGAAGCCGGTTGATGAACAAGCTATTGAAAAGATTGTCAACCATCCTTTCCCCGGGAACGTCAGGGAACTAAAGAATCTTGTGGAAAGAGCTGTGATCACTTCCGAAGAATCTGTACTCAAATTAAGGGATTTTAACATCGGAACTTCCAAGAAGCCCGGTGCAATCGCAAACCCATTGCTTAAAACCCTAAACCTTCAGGAAGTAGAACGCCGTGCAATAGCAGATGCACTTGCGAAAACTTCGTATAACATTACCCGTGCTGCGGCCATGCTTTCCATTTCGCGCCAACGGCTATACAGGAAGATGGAAAAATTCAGTATTCCATGCCGTGAATTTCCCGTTCACTGACTTTCGCAACAAACAGGTGATATGACATTTCTTTTTTTATATACTAATTTTGTGCGTGAGATGCAGCTTGCACGTAATGTATCCAAAGAAGCAGGCAAAGAAACCTTGCATGTTCGCCGGCATCATGAAGAATTTTGGAAAGAACCACTGAAGAACAAAACACGCAAACCCCGCAATTAACCTGGCCTTCTCTTTAATGTTGAGGAAGGGCATCATTCATAGCCCTTTTATTTATTCTCTCTTCACATAAATTGTCCACTTTTGGATCACAAATCGCACACTTGTGCGGCTGGTTTATAACTTGTACAGTCTAAATACCTGATTTTTCATTTTATCCAAAAAAATAAATGGTATCTTTGTAATTAGATAGCTACTCATAACCATCATAAAAATAAGAATTTACAAAGCCACCACTTGAAATGTTAATGTCATGTTTCATTTGTCATGGCAACCTCTTTTTTTAAGGTGTGTCTGTTTATGAAGACACTTCATGACTATATAAGTTGATAGATACTCTGCAAGAATGAATAAATTACATATCCTGATTTTGGAAAGTGATGCCGGGATTGCCCAAGGTCTAAATGGCTACCTTTCCGGAGACGATTTTTTTATTCATAAGGCATCAAATGCGGGAGAGGCTTTTTCAATACTGGAGGAGAACATCATTGATATTGCCTTGGTTGAATTGAACCGTCACGGGGAATTTGGGACCAACTTCATGAAGATGATGAAATCCAGGTATCCGGAGCTTGAAACCGTTGTCATACATGAGAACCAGGAGTTGTTAAAATCCCTGTCCATCCTTTCAAATCAAAACATTCACGCAATACCAGCACCCGTGAAATGGAATGATCTGCAGCAATCCATCGGGAATTCCAAATCATTTTCCAGGTTCAGGCATTACCGGGAACAGCTGGATATTGATTTTGAACATTTCACAAAAGAGTTAAAAGAAAAAGAAGGACTGGCAATTGTCGGCTCAAGCCTTGTTATAAAAAACATCAGCAGTCTGATCATACTGGTTTCAAAGTCAGAAGATACATCCATCCTGATCACTGGTGAAAGTGGTACAGGAAAAGAGCTTGTTGCCAGGGGAATACATGCATTAAGTAAAAGAAATAAAGGTCCTTTTAATGCGGTGAACTGTTCTGCAATTCCGGATACGTTGTTTGAAAGCGAATTTTTTGGTTATCGCAAAGGTGCTTTTACCGGGGCACATGAAAAATCCATGGGATGGTTTGAACAGACCAATAACGGGACTCTTTTCCTTGATGAGATATCGGAGCTCTCGCTTACCATGCAAGGGAAATTGCTGAGGGTGCTCGATGATAAAACGATTGTTAAAATCGGATCAAGGGAAGAGATAAAACTGAATTTGCGGGTGGTTTCTGCCACAAATAAGGATATTTCCGAACTCTACGATCATAACACCTTCAGACTTGATCTTTTTCACAGGCTGAATGCCTTCCATATTCATATTCCTCCGCTAAGGGAAAGAAAGGAAGATATTCCCATTTTGTTGAAGTACTATTGCCAGGAATTTGCAAGTAAACAAAGAAAGCCAAACAAACCAATCGATAGCGAGGTAATAGAAAAACTTTCGGGCTATGCTTTTCCGGGGAATGTAAGGGAATTAAAGAATATGTCTGAACGGGCTGTTATAACTTCTGAAGAATCAACCCTGAAAATGAAAGATTTTTCACTCAGGGGTATAAGAAAGACCGGCAATCTATCGATTCCCAGCCCTCCAAGAATTTTAAATCTCCATGAAGTGGAGCGGAAAGCAGTATCTGATGCACTTGAAAATGCTTCATACAATATCACCAAAGCAGCTGCAATGCTTTCTATATCACGACAAGGGCTTTACCGTAAAATGGCAAAATTCAAAATCCCCAACCACACTCAGCCAGAGAAATAGGAAGTTTTTTCCTGTGAGTTATTCATGGATTCTGGATACTATCGATCTGTGGTTTGAAATAAATCAGTTAAAAGTTGAAAAATCGCAAAAGTCCTCGTATTTTTGCATATACGTTGAATAATTTAGGGAGAATTAAGCGCCAGGAATTTATAGATCTTTATTTTTGTAGGAACCTGGTCAATGTTATTAGTCTGCCTGTTTAATAGCAAGGAGAGTTGCTGACTTCTTGTATAAAAGTCGACATGTTTTATCATCGAATGGTGTAATTGTTTGTCATCACGCGGGGAGACGGATGTATTCACTCCCGGTAGGTCTAGATATTCAAGATAAAAACCAGAAAAGAACCAGTTGATGGAAAAACAACCATTAATAATCCTTGAGGCCAGTCATCTTTTATGTATAGGTATAAAGGATTGGTTGAAGGATGAGGAAAATTATTTTATCCAGCACCAGATCTGTAACTGGAGTGAATTCAAATCAGTTATTGACCCCCGGGATAATTCGATTGTTCTTACTTCCTTCAACTGGATAATCAACAATCCAGGAATCAGTGAATTTGCTGATTTTATGCAGCTTCGCCCTACTCTTCGCGTCGTTTGTTTCAATGATGACGGAAAAAATATATGGTCAAACAAGATTCTTGGTAACTGCATAAGTGGAGTCATTAACCTGACAGCCGTTAAGGATGATTTCCTGTGGGGACTGAAACATGTCTCTGAAGGGATGTTTTATATATCTACTACGAAATCAACCAATGCCTGGACATTCCCGCCGAATGCTTCCAACAGGGAACCGGAAACGAAAATAATTCTGACAAGCCGCGAAAGCGAAGTCCTGAAACTGATCAGCAATGGGTTTTCTGACAAAGAAATTGCGGACTTATTGCATTTGAGTAAACGTACAGTCAATGGCTATCGTGACAACCTGTTAATCAAGCTTGGAGCAAGGAACTCTCCACAACTAGTCAGAATAGCTATTGAGCGGAATTTTCTACTGCTTGAAGACAGGCTCCTCCCCAAGGCTTCTCCAAATATGAATTAGCACAGGAAAACCACTTCTCCTAAAAGGATGATGTCCGAATGGATTTATTGAGTTCGTGCATCTGATGCCTTCCATTTTTTTCATTAATAATCGGGAATAAATTCCCTGCCTGGTTTTTCCCTGGCTCGATTCTTTAATAATTGTACCTGCAATTCAATATCGGACATGTGTCCGATATTGGACAAATCAGTTTAATTGACTGAATATAAGCTGATAAATTTATTTTCCAGAAAATATATTCCAGGAAGTGTCCGGTTTTATTCCTGTTTTCCGTAATGCAAAATGAGTTTATTAATTTAAGTCTCATTGGATCAGGTATATATATAGTTTGGTTCGTTATTTGTAATAGAGAGACCGGGCATCGTCAAAGAAAGAATCAGGTTTTCTTAAACCTTGATTTGATTGTCAGATTTGATCCATGTCTTTTCAATTTTTGCTTTTGCACCGGAATTAACATTTTAATTATGGTATTCTATAGATTCTGAACACGATTTATTTTTCCTATGGAAGAGAGCAGAACTGATAATTCGCAATGATAGTGATGATAATGGTGTTAAAAGGAAGTTATCGGTACCCATTGTCAGATGCAATGTTGCAGATAAAATTAAACAACCGAAATAATCATTACAGCAAATGAATTCTGCATTTCAAATTTTTCCTAATCCTGCCAAAGACTATTTTTTTCTCAGGTCATCAATCCCTATTGAAAAAGATATGAAACTAACATTTTTCTCAAATGATGGAATTCCTGTCCAGGAATATGATGTCAATCCTGAGCTGAAGCCTAACGAATGCCTGATTGACATCAGGAACTTAACTCCCGGGTTCTATTTTTTAATGATTTACAGTGGAGATAAAGGGGTCATACAGAAACTGGTGATCTTATAGAAAGATACCTATAAGGTTCAGTATAACAACATGCAAATGAAAGTAAAGTTAATTGTGTTTCTCCTTCTTGGTTTGATCATTTGGTCGTGTAAGAAAAAGGATGAAACTGAATTGTTGCCTCATCAGACCGTTGACTTCAGTGTAGGACCTGATTTTGAAATCAGTTTACCCGGCGCGCTGCCTGAAACAATCAGAATGATTGCACTTGACGGGGAGTTCTCCCCACTAGGGAGCCAGGAAAATGTAGCCTTGGTTTTATTGCATAGAGGAAGTGAGTATTTTGACACACTGCAGTTGAAATCTGGATTCAGGATCGAGAATCTTGATTCAGATTATTTCAAATTTATCAATGGAAAGAATGTATTAAAAGGAAAAATTCTTCTCCGGAACAGTTCTTCCTGGAGGGACTGCAAAGCTGGAGAATTAACATTTACCGGACAATTATCGATTATCTATAATCCCAAATGAACAACAATAAGTTGAACCACTTGCCTGGGGCAGGTCGAGAAATACAACCCTAAGGGATACTTCAGCCTCAGTTGCCACTTCTCCCGGTGCAGCAAAAACGGCAGCAGAACTTCGTTTCCCCAACGAAGGGAGGCTGAAGCCCACCCAGGCATTTTTTTCTTCCTCTTCTGATGAACTGATCAGGAGTGATGGTTATCAATAAAAAAGCCACCCATTTACAGGGCGGCTTTGAAGTTTACATTAAAATTCCTGGTTCAATCAACGTCGAAATCAGCTTCAACTGGTGATTTTGGTGCCAGGGTTTCAATATCAAGGGTTAATGCATCCACTGGCTTTTCAAAATCCGCAATGGCTTGAGTCATTTGAGCAGGATTTGCGGGGCCGGCTAGATCATTCGTGTCATTTTCAAAAGTTGCTTCCATAGGTGTTGTTGGTGCAACTGAGATTAAGGCTGTGTTTGCGCTTTCATTTGATGTAGGAGAAGAGGTGCATTCATTGCCTGCAACAAGAATATTCATTTGGAGGGCCAGTACTGAGGCTATGATTATTTTTAATATGGTTTTCATCTTATTGATTTTTATTGTTAGTGAGACAAAATTACGACAGTGAACCAGGGTGAAGAAAACCTAATCGGTTAGGAAGGGGTATGACCCGATGAATGAGGGAAAATGATGGGTAAGCAACCATTGTGTGGATCACGGATGCGCATGAAATAAAAAAAGGGTCTCAGAAATTCCGAAACCCTTGATTTTGCTGTGGGAGTTACTGGATTCGAACCAGTGACCCTCTGCTTGTAAGGCAGATATTTTACTATATTTTTATTATTTGGTATTTCTCGCTATGTTTCATAAAATAATTGATAATCAATTATTTATAGCTATAAAATAATTATTTATTCCTTGCTTATTATTTGTTTATTAATTGAGTTAGGGTTACATTTGGGGTTACATTTTTGAACCTCTAACCTTTATAAATTGAACCTCTAACCATGAGCAAAGGGAATAAAATATCCTATTTTACCATACTTGAAAACAGAGCCAAAAAAAATGGTTCATATCCTGTATGTCTTGTCGTCTCGTTTAATGGAACAAAAAAACGCTACCGCACAGATGTTGAATTAAGTACAGATGATTGGAAGAAAATAAAGTCCCCTAAACTCAGGGACGAAAATCTCAAAGAAAAACGGTCTGATATTCATGGTTATATAAAAAAAGCGGAATCTATCGGTAAAAAACTCTTTGAATTTAGCTTTGAGGCATTTGAGGAGGAGTATTTTAAAAAGAGACATATCAACATTGATGATATCAGTTTTGAAGATTGTGCCAAAGGGTTCATGAAGGAGAAGGAGAGTGAATGGAGCATAAAGACATCCATCATGTATGGAACGATCATCGCCTCCGTCGGAAAATTTCAGCCGAGCCTCAGGATGAAAGGAGTTACTACTGAGTTTTTACGGAAGTATGAAAATCACCTTACTTCGAAGGAAAAATCGATCTCCACAATTGGTATTTATTTGCGGCAGATCAGGGCGGTCTGTAATTATGCTATCAGGAAGAAATACATTTTGGCCGAAAAATACCCTTTTAAAAACTTCACGGTGCCTGCCGCGCAGAAAAACAAACGCGCCTTGAGTAATGATGATATCAAAACCTTTATTGAATATAAGTCAGATAAGCCAGAAGAGCGGAAAGCCATCGATTTCTGGACATTTAGTTACCTAGGAAATGGGATGAATTTCAAGGATGTTGCGTTGTTGAAATATTCCAATATCCAGGGAGACAATATCAAATTTTACAGGAGCAAAACAAAAAAGACCAATAAAGGAGAGCTGAAAGAGATAAACATCTATATTTTGCCCCGGATTCGCGAGATAATAGAAAGCCGGGGTAATTCCTGCGTTACCGGAAAAGAATATATTTTTCCTATTCTTCAACTCGGGATGAGTCCTAAGGAACAACTCGATACAATTGCACAATTCATAAAGACAACCAATAAGTATTTAAAACGCATTACCGAGGCATTGGAATGGGATGTTGTAGTAACCACCTATTACGCCAGGCATTCGTACGCAACCCGCTTAAAAAGAGCCGGGGCCTCCATCCCCTATATCAGTGAAAGTTTGGGCCATGGTAATGTTTCAACAACTGAGAATTACCTGGGAAGCTTCACTGATGAATCTGTAAAGCAAAATGCAGAGTTGTTGATGGATTTATGACAGTTAAGGATTCAAATTGGTCGTTTCTTATTAACATGATCTAAGAGCCTCGATAAATATTCTTCCATCGTTTCTCCTGGTTTTGCTGGAAAAGTCTCCAATGCATCTGTAACTGAGTTGAGTAAATCATTATAGCGCTTAAAGGAGTCTTCAAGCAATTTCTCATCACCAGTCTCCCAATATTTTCCTTCATCCGTTAATCGGAATGTCTGCAAGTATTTATTCGATAAATATTTGAGCAAGAGAATGATGAGCATGTGGGTTTTTATTCCAGCGTGCTGGGTCTTTGTCGAAAGCAAATACAAATACTTCTGCTTTTTTTTATCAGAAGAATTCCCGAAAAATTTGAGATGCGCACTACTACTCATTCGTCTGTTTGAAAGAAATGTCAGAAAAACAGGTTCGCAAGAAGGAGGCGTAAAAGTTATACCATAAATTTTTTCGTCATATCTATCATCAAACTCGCCTTGGGGGAAGATAGTTTCAAAAACGGTATACTTCCAATTATAAACTTTTGCAATTTCTACCACTTCCTCAATCATTCCCTCTAAGGAAGCAGATGGATTGAAACTGCCGCTGTAATGGATACTTAAGCCCATAGCTGTTTATCTTAAAGTATTTCCACAATCTCCTTATCCTTCACCTGCAGTACATTGACATTGGTGAATATCTTCTTATAAGCATCCGCTTCGAATGTATGAATAGGAACCAGGTTCTTCGGCCGGAGGGCATCCACCAAACGCCTAAGGGTTTCAACATCGGCGTGGCCGCTGGTGTGCAAGTGAAGCTCGGTTAAACCTCTGTTGGAAAGGTACTCAATGAAATCCAGGGTTTTCCCTTCCTGCAGGTAGCCTTCCCACATGGAGTAGATAAATGTACCGCCGTTGATGTTTGTTATTAGTTCCAGGTCGGACCGCATGGTGGGTCGCACAATCATGACCATGTTCTCTGCATTGTCATTGATCTCTTTGCGTGTAATCTTTCGACCCCTTACTTTGTATAATAGTTCAAGCATTCCTTTCCGCCTGATCATCAGGCTGAGCCGATACGGATAAAAGACCCTGATTTCTGGATATTTTAGGGACGGAAAGGGAACGTCATCGTAAAATGCCAGTTCTGTCAAAACATTGGCCAGGTAAAAATCTATGGCCATTATCTTGTTGGTTTCCTTGCAAGCATGATATATAGAGATAAGTCTATCTATATTTTGCCCGGAAGTATATATCAAATTTATGCCGGTGTTTTTTCGAAAAAGTGTGATGAGTTGCTCTTCGATCGCTGATTCAGGGAGGAACTTTCCATTTGTTCTTCCAATTGTTGTTCCTTCCAGGAGCAGGAAATCAACCTCCTTTTCAACAGTATTTATTACTGATTCAAAAGCAGGTGCATTCCTTCCATGGTCGCGAAAATCGCCGCTATAAAACAATGACTTCCCGTTTGATTTAATCAGGAAAGCATAGGAATCAAATGCAGAATGATCCATTAGCCAGGGCGTGATTTCAATGTCGCCGATTAAAAAAGGTTGTTCACGAAAAAAATGATGAAAATTGGTGATGGACCAAATTTGATTTGTAAAGATATTGGTAAGCTCTATTAATTGATGAGTGGCTCCACCTAGATAAAACTTACAATTGCTGCCGATGTAACTTGCCAAACCATAATGGTCCTGATGTGCATGCGACAAGACTAGGGCGAATTCTTTCTCACTTTTCATTCCATATAAACCCGGAATATCAGGGAGAACACCTTGAGCTATCAGGTCTTCCTTCGAAAGTTTAGTAAGTATCGAAGAATCAAATTTTGTTTTGTCGGGGTTTACCAATGGCATTCCAAAATCAATGACCACGTGGGTGGTTTCCGTCCATATCTCTACACAGGAACCGCCTATTTCGCTGGCGCCGCGATGGATTTTAAATTGCATATAATTTACCAGGGTAATAAACCAGACTTCAATGTAAAATTGAAGGTTCGGAGGGTCTTCAAGAATTCGGAATTTAGCCGGGGGCGCAGAAAATTCATGATTTCTTTAAATTTTACTTTTGCGGTACTATTGTAATTGTATTCTGAAATGATGAGTACAGGGATAATGTCCTTTATCTCAGATGGTTTGATCCAGGCTGGATTTATCAGCCCTATTTTCTGCTTCTGAGCCAACATTTCAAAAACTGCTTTCGATAATTCCTTTTTGGGTAACCCGGTGAAAATGTCATAGTACAATCCGATTTGTAACGGACTAAGGTATATTCCTGACGTATTTGTTCCATGCTTGTATTCAATCAGCAGAATATTGCCCTCCTTGTCCATTGCAAGAAAATCAAGTTCATTGCCAACGGCCTTTTTCTCTAGATTCTGGCCAAATTTTTCAGAATTAAAATCCGAAATGTCCCGCTGCATTATTTTATATTTCTGTTGAAAGGGCCCAAATAATTTAGCTTTTTCTTTTTTATCCAAATATCCGATAACAGCTTCCTTGTCGATGATCACGAAATCATCAGTTGGTGATCCTGATAGACCATATTTCCTAGATAGCGCAGTCTGATAATAACCTTCCTTTTTATTGTTATAATATCTATCAAGAGTCCGATCAGCATTAATCAGGTCAAGGATTTCCTCAAGTTCCTTGTGAAAATCAATGGAAATGCTTTTTGAGCCAAAGAGGGTCGGATACATGGCTTTATATTTTAAAGCCCCTTCAACAACAATTCTGCCCGGATAATTCGTTTTTTGGATTTTAATAATCCTGGTTGTGCCACGATAAACAGATATCCACTCCGGAGCTTTATTCTTCCCAATTTGGAAATCCAGGTCCGGATGGTTTTTGACAAAATCAAATAACCATCTCAGTGCTCCTCCAGGTTCAATTAATGCTGAAAATGAATCAGTGAGTTTTCTGTTGTAGTACATATATAGTTTGTTTTATGCAATTGCTAAAAATAATGTCTTCACAAATTCGACAACCTGAATAAGTTTCCTTGCATTCTCGTCAGTTTTTTCGATATCAGAAAAATCAACATCTATCCTGTCATCTCTCCCCTGTGCATTAATTTTAAAACCAGAAATATTACTGAATTCAATTTTGATGCTTGTGGCAATTTTGCCAGTGATGTCTGATTTTCGTTCGTCGTAGATGTCAAAAATACCACTGTTTCCCTTAAACATGGATTTGTTTATTTTAAATGAGAGCCTGCTATTCTCTGCACTCTCTTTGTTGCCTAATTCGTCACTATTGGGTAAATAAAGGAACGAGCCTTTTTTTACTGTCGACTGACTAACATCGTTACAATCTAACATTTTTTCATGGTCACAAATCATATCGATTGTCCTGACATTCTCTTTCCCTTTTGGCTTCGATATCTCAGAAATATCTATCAGATATTTGTTCTGACCAGCCCATTCAATCAAGTATTCTTCAAACTTTTCATTGAAATTGTATTTCTTTTTTTTATTGATGCTGAAAATTTTGCTTGCAATTAGGAATACAGCAATGACTACGATTAATCCTGATAGATCTTTTACCGCATCCAGGAGATTTTCATTGTTGTATCCTTTAAAATGCAGATTAACAATAATCGCAATAGCACCAAGTGCACTGAAAATAACAGTCAAATACTTCTCTATATTTTCTTGAAAATTTTTCATGTGTTTTTATTTTTAGAAATGCTTTCCTTTAATTCATGCTAAAATCAGAGCACTAACCTGTTTCATTTCGGTTTAAAAAACATGTTATACTCGTGCTTATTCTGCTTTGCCAGGTACTAATTTTATTCTCCTTATCCATGGAAATTCGTATTATCGAGCACCTGCGCCCAAACTATAAGAAAGGAATTAAAAAAATAGCGAAACCAAATATTGACGGGCAGCTTTACTATTCCGATATAAAGTAACTGATTTCACTTTATCATGAGGCTTTTTATTTAATGCGTGTGATAAAGGTACAAAAAATTCAATGACTGCAAACATGAACATTCATTACCTTCGTCCAATGATTGGAATGACTTTGATGAAGAAATCCTGGGTTATCTTGCTGTATTTTCTATTTACCTCCGGGATTTCCTTTGCCCAGCAGGTTGGATTACCAAAAGCCAATCCACAAAGTCAAATAATAACTCATTTAGGATATACTCTTTCTTTCAATTCATCCTATGGTATTGCTGATTGGGTTGCGTATGAACTTACAGCGGAAGAAACAGTTCCCTTGGTTAAACGCAACAATCATTTCGTTCCAGATCCTTTATTGACATCCTGCCCAATCTCCAATTCAGATTACAAAAATTCCGGCTACGACAGAGGGCATCTGGCTCCAGCCGCCGATATGGAATATTCATATCAGACCATGGTTGAATCTTTTTACCTTTCAAATATGTCGCCACAGAATCCGAGCTTTAATCGAGGCATCTGGTCAAAACTGGAAAAACAGGTTCGTCAATGGGCAATTGATGATAAGACTATTTACATAGTTACAGGGACGATTCTGACAAAAGGGCTACCAACCATCGGTTATAATAGGATAACCGTTCCTATGTATTTCTACAAGGTAATTTTGGACTATACTGAACCCGACATTAAAGGCATCGGATTCATTATGCCCAACCAAGGTTCACAGGGGCCTTTGCAGCGATATACTGTAACCATTGATAGTGTTGAAAAGGTAACAGGCATTGATTTCTTTTACCAGTTGCCGGATGATCAAGAAAGGGTTATTGAAAGCACAATCGATCTGAGTAAATGGTCTTGGACGGCAACAAACACACATTCATCAAAGAATGGCACATCCCAGTCAGTGCAGTGCAAGGGGACGACAAAGGCTGGGAATCAATGTAAAAACATGACACTGAATCCCAATGGCTACTGCCATGTTCATCAAAGTCAGGCTTCAGGAGTTGAACCACAAAATAAAATTCCGAGTGAAAAACGGACTGTGTCTGTAAGATGTTCTGCGATCACCAAAAAGGGCACTCAATGCTCACGAATGACCTACAGCCCGAATGGGAAATGCTGGCAGCATGGTGGGGATTAAATTTCAAATGGAATTTACTATTGATGTACAGCTTAAAAATTGTTTTTATATTTTAGAAATTGAAAACGGTTTGAGTATTCAATCAGGAATTTTAAAAATTATCCAGTTTGTTTGTCTCTTTGTCTGAGTTGTATTTCTGCCAATGGTAATAATTATATTATCTTTTGTTCGATACCACCCTTCACTCCAGCCCCCCATGTCTGTATAAACAGCATATTCAACCCCAATATTTAATAATCGCTGCGAGAAGTCATTTATTTTGAGGTTGCCAACAGACTCTGCAATAAAAACATCATTCCCGATTTGACATATTGCTCTGCATTGGAATACTTTTTTACCAAATAAAGTATTTGGAATAATTAGTTTTTTCGAGATTAATAAAAGTTGTTGAAAAAAATCACCTCTATTTCTTTGAACTTCCTTAGTGATAGAATCCCGAAATTTTGTTATAAAATTATAGTACTGGCATGAATTTGAGTAGATCCCAAACCCCCCCTTGAACGCTCATATTAAGGCCGTTATTAATGATTAAACCATCATCTAAGCATAATCCATCTATATGATTTGTGGTGGTGGTAAAAGCCGCAGGTATGCAAAAGAAAATAGAGGAGTCGGATGTATCAGGTCTTATTTGAACAAAATCGATATAAAGATTCTTAGGATGATAAAGGACTAGACCATTTTTATACTCGCGATTTATTGATGAACGAATAATCTTAATTGAATCCAATGCTGTCAATCCATGCTGATTATTCGGATCTGGGTTATTTCCTTCCAAACGATTATATGCCCATGAAACTATCAAAAAAAGAAATAGGAATATAAGGTTGATGTAGTGTTTCATTTAAGAAATCATTGGTCCTTATTCAACCTGCATATACTGCAGAGTAATTGAATATTTCGTGAAGTATTGGATCCACCTTTCAAAAAGGGAACAATATGATCAAAGTCTATATCCTCATTACTTTGGCATACTGCACATTTACCATTATATCTTTCCATAACCTTATCTTTTACCTCTTGGGAAATCTCATTGCTAGCGATTACACCTTCTATAAACTCATATTTAGTCTGGGGAATAAAGGTATCAAGATTCAGAACATTTGCCCCTCTTTCAAGAGCCAAGAGATCTTCGTCGTTCGCAAATTCAAGGAATTGGTCATATCCGAGACCAAATAATTCCTGTAGTTCTACTTTATATAAAGCCTCTGTGTCATCGATTTTGTTGTCATCTCTATATATCCGGGTTAATTGTTTATACAGAATTTCTCTGATTTCCTGGTGACGATATTTATAAAAATCGCGGTCCTGGATCTTAAATGCTGTTTTCAATAACTTTACATTCGTTAATTCATTTTGAGATAACTTATTATCATTCAATATAATAT
>Ga0118677_10000193_pt1 | contig 126578 bp, 113 predicted proteins | sample AliMusrvi5mmetaG_FD_86154 | JGI IMG/M metagenome (GOLD analysis project Ga0118677, IMG submission 86154) | reverse complement strand
CGAATAGCCTGAAACCGGTGGCGGAACTGGATGGCTCAAACAACGTGGTGAGTGTGTTCGTGTATGGTACGAGCGGGCTGACGCCGGACTATCTGGTGAAAGCGGGAGTCCAATATCGGGTGATCCGTGATCATCTGGGAAGTGTGCGGCTGGTGGTCAATGCGCAGACGGGCATGATCGTCCAGCGTATGGACTACGATGAATGGGGCCGGGTGATCCAGGATACGAACCCAGGGTTCCAGCCGTTCGGGTTTGCTGGCGGAATGTATGATGCCGATACGGGGCTGGTCCGGTTCGGAGCGCGTGACTATGATCCTGAAACCGGACGCTGGACTGCCCGGGATCCGATCCTCTTCAAGAGCGGACAGGAGAATTTGTATGTGTACTGCCGCAATGATCCGGTGAACTTTGTGGATCCTGCAGGTCTTGATGGAATGGATACGGCAGGTAGTGTACTCGGGGAGGCTGGAGCGATTGAAGGCACGGAGGTGTGTCTCGGAGGAACAGTTCTTCTACTTATATTGGCTCCGGAAACAGGCGGTGCCTCATTACTACTTGTTCCATTTACTCTAGGTGGTGCTTGTGCGGGTGGATGGTTAGCTCATGAACTGTGGCCCGGTGGTGGTGGAACCGGCACTGGAGGCGCAGGCACTGGTTCTGGCAAATAATAGAGAATTTCAACTTACTGACGTTCTGTGGAACTGAGGAAATCTATTCTTACACATCGGCAGGGGTTGGCTCGGTCAATATTTTCTGGAAAGGTAGCGGATGGGTAATGAAGGAAATAATCAAAGATGTCTGGTACGCAAATCAATTACGTGTCTTAAGCTCATCAGTTCTATGTGCATATGACGCAAAGGGTTTCATCCAATTAGAAGATCGAAAGATGGTCTTTTTTGGAGACAGCATAGAGGTTGCATTTAACAAGAATTGTAAAGTTTACATAGGGCGCCAGCGATTCAAATGGTATACTTGGGCGTTGGCGTTGGCCATCATTGTTCCTGCCTATTGTGTTTCCTGTTGGGGCATCGCAATGATGTTTGGACGCATGGTTGCAGAGGCTTTTCTGTGTGTCTGCGTTTTGTGTGTGGTTGCGGGAGTGGGGCTCGGCTTCTCGATGAAATGGGTAGTCGTTGAAACCGCCCATGAGGGCGGTGTCATAGAGAAACACTATTTCTTTGATGGGGGGGTAAATGGGTGGCGAGGAATATTTTTGGGCAGTTCAAGATTGTATGGAAAGATCAATGATTGGATGAGTCGGGGGACAACAGGGGCGGGATGAGCATCTTCAGGCCTACACGCCGATTGGCAATCTGGGGAGCTATCAGCCGCCGGTGGTGGAGAACGGGAGCGGGGGTCAGGCGTGGACGTATATAGCGGTCCTTCAACCCCATGATGAAGTTTCTTGGAAATTGATCCCCGCAGGACTTGTAGTTTTTGTGATCCCTGTGCCTGAATAGTACGCTGAGTTCAGAACGCGTAATATCTGCCCGGGCGTTTTTCATGATTGCCAGCACGTCATCTTAAGAAGTGCTGGATTTCTGGTTGGATTTCCTTATTCTGCTGGGCTGTTGATTTAACCCATTCTTGGATAGGAGATATGTAAATGACTGAAAAAACCATGGAATTTAAAACCGAACTTTCGCAACTGCTCCATCTGATTACGCATTCGCTCTATTCCCATCGCGAGGTGTTCCTCCGCGAACTGATCAGCAACGCCTGCGATGCCATCGATAAAATCCGATTTGAAGCGCTGACGGATACCAACCTGCTCGATGGCGACAGCGACTGGAAGATATCGATTTCAGTGGATAAGGAGGCAAAAACGTTGACGGTATCCGACAACGGTATCGGGATGGATGAGGCCTCGCTGATCCGGAACCTGGGCACCATTGCGCATTCGGGCACCAAAGCGTTTCTGGCGCGGCTCAAGGAGTCCGGCGCCAAGGATAATCCGGAGTTAATCGGTCAGTTCGGCGTCGGGTTTTATTCCTCCTTTATGGTGGCGAATCGTGTCATGGTCGAATCCCGCATGCACGGTGCACCCGCGGTCTGCTGGACCTCCGAAGGAATGGGCTCGTTCACGGTATCCGAAGGCACCCGTGAAAAACGCGGCACGATGGTGACGCTGTTTCTCAAGGACGATGCGGCGGAGTATCTCGAAGAATTCCGGATTCGTTCGCTGGTCAAAAAATTCTCGGACTTTGTGGAGCATCCGGTGGTAATGGGCGAGGAAACCATCAACACCCGTAAGGCGATCTGGCTGCGGTCTAAGAGCGACGTCACGGCGGAAGAATACAGCGAATTTTACAAGCACATCTCGCATGACTTCAGTGAACCGGCAGAAGTGATCCATTACAACGCTGAAGGCGCCATTGAGTTTAAAGCACTACTTTTTATCCCTGAGAAAAAGCCCTTCGACATGATGACGGCCAATGAGCACAAGGCCCGACTGAATTTGTATGTCCAACGGGTCTTTATCAGCAATGAATTTGAAAACCTGCTGCCGTCCTACCTGCGTTTTGTGAAAGGTGTTGTGGATGCCGCCGACCTGCCGCTGAACGTGTCGCGCGAAATTCTGCAGGAAAACCCGCAACTGGATAAAATCCGCCGGAATCTGGCCTCGCGGATTCTTAAAACATTAGGCGACATGAAGGCGCAGCGCTACGACAAGTATCTGGGGTTCTATGCCGAATTCGGCCCCGTGCTGAAAGAGGGGTTGCAGAGCGACTTTGAAAATCGCGAAAAAATTGCTGATTTGCTGCTGTTCGAATCGACCGCCACTGACGCTGGTAAAATGCGCTCGCTGGCCGACTATGTCGGAAACATGAAAGAAGAGCAGAAAGAGATCATCTATCTCGCGGCTGAACATCGCGGCATCGCCGAAAATTCGCCATTTCTGGAAGGGTTCAAGGCGGGCGGACAGGAGGTCCTTTTCATGCTTGATCCGATCGATGAATTCGTGTTGCCGCAACTTGGGGAATACAAAGGTAAAAAGTTTAAAGCGGCCAATAAAGGAGACCTTAGTGATGCCGATTCGCTGAAGGACGAAAAGAAAAAGTTTGAAGGATTTCTCGGGTTTGTCGGTGAAAAACTGGCCGGCGTGAAAGAAGTTCGCCTTTCCACCCGGTTGAAGGAAAGTCCGGCATGTCTGGTCGGCGACGAGTACAGCATGAGCCCGCACATTGAAGCCATGATGCGCCGTATGGGGCAGCCCGTACCTCAAATGGCGCGTGTACTTGAACTGAATCCGGTCCATCCGGTTGTTAGAGCGGTGCAGTCAATGTATGAAGTCGACAAAGAAAACCCGAAGCTGGGCGAAAGTGTCGAATTACTGCGTGACCTTGCTCATGTGGCCGAAGGGTCTAAAGTGGACAATCCGGCAGTTTTTGCCGCCCGCATCGCTGCCTTAATGTCCCGCGATCTGGGTGCCGCTGGCAAATAATCCCTTATGCCTCACTAACGCCGCAAGTTCAATAACCCTGGCAAGCGAGATTACCGGGGTTCCATTCTTTTCTACTGACGCGGCACCAGCGGCGACAGCGCGCGCCATGATTTCGGGAGTGAGGCGGCGTTTGGGGAAATAGTCTGCGCAGAATTGGCCAAGCAGAGTATCTCCGGCGCCGGTGGTGTCCACGCAAGTGACGGCAGGTGAGGCCGCAAACTGGATTTGGTCCTGTCCTGCGAACCAGGCGCCACGTTTGCCATCGGAAACAATGATGACCTCATGATTTTTCATGAGCGTGCGTAACGCCTGACGTATGGATGTTTCCGATACCAGTGACTCGCCGAGAATGGTTTCCAGCTCATGCCGGTTTGGCTTGATGATATCTGGTTTTTCAGCCAAAGCGGCAACCAGCGCTGGTCCGGATGTGTCCACTACAGTTGGACATCCTGAGTCACGGAAAAGACGGATCAGGAAAGCGTAGGTGTCCGGGGGGAATTGTGCCGGAAGCGATCCGCTCAGGATGATTACAGAGCCTGGTTCAATGATCGAAAGGGCGTAGGAGCGCACGGCGGCCTCATCGAAAACGAGCTCAGGAAAACCCGGACGATTGAATTTCATCTCCCGGCCTTGCCCATTTGAAATCATGAGATTGATCCTTGTGGGATGGGGAACGGCGAGAAAGCGGCAAGTAATCCCTACAGGGCTGAGAGTGGCTTCGTAGAATGAAAGCCGGTCTTCGCCCAGAATGCCGGCGGCGGTCACAGGCCGGCCGTTAGCGGCCAGCATTTTAGCCACATTGACTCCTTTGCCGCCGGGGGTAAAGGCCTCGGCTTTAATCGTATGCAGGTGATTCAATATCAAATCACCTTCGATCGACAGCGTCTGATCTATCGCCGGATTTAATGTCAATGTCACAAACATGGTATGTGGGTGGGGCTCAAAAAAATAGTTTAATTGCACCGATGGCGGCAAAGATTTGGACCAAACGTTCAAAGATAATCCGTGGGATATGGCGGGCAAACCGGATCCCCACCCAGGCACCCAGGGCAATGAAAGGAAGCAGCATGGCATTGAACGTCAGTGAGGATGAGGTAATCAGTCCCAATTGGGCGCTAAAGGGGACTTTAAAGGTGTTGACGAGCAGGAAAAACCAGGCGCTGGTTCCGATAAATGCGGTCGTTGGCAGATTCATCGCCAGTAGGTAGATGCTCATGACCGGGCCGGCCGCGTTGGCCATCATGGTCGTAAACCCGGCAAGAAGGCCGATCATGATGGCCGCTCCATGATGGTGCTGAAGCCGGCTTGCGGGATCCGCAAAACGTTGCCGCCATAAATTCAGTGCCAACATAGCCAGGACGATGCCTCCGATCAGCGGGCGGATCTGGGCATCATTCAGCCGATCCATTGAAAACCAGCCCGCGAAAATTCCGATGACCGTCCAGGGGAAGAGTTTCAGCAATCGAGGCCAGTCGGCGTGACGTCGGTAATAGAAGACGCCAATCACGTCGCCTGCAATGAGCATGGGCAGGATAAACCCTGTGGATACTTTGGCCGGGATGACGGCCGCCACCATGGGAATGGCGAGAATACCCATCCCGGGAAGCCCGCTTTTCGAGAGCCCGATGATCATGGCCGCGCAAGCCATGATAACCCATTGAAATGTGGTAAGTTCGTTCATAATAATGACTCGGATGCGATTGAAAAAGCGGTTGACGGTGGCGACATCGCCGTATAGATTACGCACCTTCTGTTTGAGTATGTGCCCCCTTCGTCTATCGGTTAGGACAGCAGGTTCTCAACCTGTTAAGAGGAGTTCGACTCTCCTAGGGGGTGCCATCTTACCATTCAAAATCCTTTAAATACAGGGGTGTCCTTCCGGGGAACGGTGCTTTTGTCTTTGGGATTAATCTCCACTCCTTTTTCGTGTTGACGCAGATATTCATTGGAGAAAATGACAACCCGCTGTGGGCTGCTGCCGGCGAAGGCGGAGGGCGCTGTCCAGTAGTTCATGGTTTCGCCGGTGCGCGTCTCGTACCAATCCGCTGCACTCTTGACCCGGTCTTTGGTCTCATTAATCATTTTGTTTTTGGCGGCCAAGGCGGCAAGATACTCCTGCCGGGACTTCTCTTCCGCTTCTTTCTTGCGCTTATCCGAGCCACTGCTGGATTCGATGGTGACGATTTTTCGCGTGCTTTGGAGTTTTTTGGTTTTTTCCGCCTCCACTGCTGTTTTGCTTTCAACTTTTACTTCATCATGGAGTTCGGTCAGAGGGGTCCATTCTTTTGAAACGGTTGCGAGCAAGGTTTGAATCTGAACTTCGGACATCTTGCCATTGATGGGGTGATAGTCAATATAAGCGGCTTTGGTGGTCCCATCGGTGGCAGGGAGAAACCGCAGGGTGAGTCGGATCCCGTTAATTTCGTATACCCGTTCAGCCGTCCAGAATCCTTCTCCTCCTTTTTCCGTATATTTTCCTCTGTAACGTTGGTTGCATTGCTCAGGGGTATCGCCCAGCCGGGCGAGCGCCGGAGTGGTAATCAAAATCAAGGTGAAGAGCGCCGCTATCAGGGGTCTGATCATAGTTCGTATACCTTTGCGTCACAGGGTTTGACCGTAATGGAAAATACCGGTCCACTTACGGTGAGCAATTCGCCGGTAAAGACCTCTTTCAGTGTTAATGGGAAAGTCAGGTTGCACCCGGACAGGTTGGCGACAAGGGTTTGGTCATTATAGATGTCGAGGTTGGAAAAGAGTAGCATCCCGGGTTGCTGGTGGGTGAGATCCCAGCGATAGGCGCCCAGAATGGCCTCATGCCCATTATCCACAAAGATAAGATTACTCTTTTGTTTGAAGACGTTGCGTTCTGTCATGAGTCCGTTAATCCGGGTGATAAAATCCCGGATTTCGGGAACGGGTTGAAAATCAAACTTCCGGGCCGACCCGATGAAAGGGATCCGCTCTTTGATCCCAGATTCCACGCCTTGTACCATTCCCGTTTGGCCGAGGGTATACAGGGCACAGATGGCGTAGCGGGGAATGGCTGAAAGCTCGGAACCGAAAAGCTGAGAGGGCACCCCGGTATCGTGGGTGGTAATGGCGCAGAGGTGGCGCAGGCGTCCGGCGACATTGTGCAGGTAACTGATGTAATGCCGCAACTGGGGTCCAAAAGGATATTCCCAGCTGTTGGCCAGCAGCATATTAATACCCCATTCCGGCACTGTTCGCTCCAGTGTGACTTCATCTGTGAAATATTCACCCAAAATCGAAAGATTCGGGAACGCGTTGTGCAGGGAGGCGCTCAGGTCGGCCACAAAATCATTATTGCTGCTATGGAGGTTGTCGAAACGAACCATTCCCCCCGTGTAGGCGGCATAACTGGCCCAGAACTTTGCGTATTGCTTCATGTAGTCGCGGATGTCATGGCGGATGAAGGTGTTGGGGTGGTCATAATTCAGCAGGACGAGATCTTCCCAGCGGATCCAGTTTTGCATATGCCAGCAACCGGCGCGTTTAAAGCCGTCCCGTTCAGCATCATCGGGGATAATCCAGTCGGGGCAGGACGCCACCATCCGGCTATCGACGCAGATGTGATTTAAGACGAGATCAAGGCACAGTCGAATGCCTTGATCCCGACAGGCTTGAACGAAGTTTTCAAACTGTTCAAGCGTGCTGCGGGGATCGGAGGGATCCCGGTAGCGGGAATCCACGTCGAAAAGATCATTGGCGGCATAAGGACTATTGGAATATCCCATCTGGGTGATGGGGAGCAGGTGGATGGAGTCGAACCCCATATCGCGAATGGAGGGGAGGAGTTTTTTCCAGTCGGTGATATTGCCCGAGGCGCTGGGGATAAGAGTATAGAGCCGCACAGTGCGGATAGACGGCGGATCGACCATGACATACGAATGGGGGACCCGGTCCCAGAACCATTGATCCCCGCCATCCAATGAGTATTTGATCCTGAACCGGTACAGGCCGCAGCGTGGAAAGGTGAGCGAAAGGTGAAATTCCTGCTCATCCGTAGTGGAGAAGGGAATGTCCAGCCATTCCCCCGGCGCTGCGGTTCCGATATCGCTGTGCAGAATTACCTGGGGAGGATGAGAATTACGCTGTTTCAGGGTTATGGTCAGATTGAGTGGTTCATCATGGAAAAGGCGGAAGAAGTTTTTCTGCCCGAACGGAAAAGACCGATGGATGATACCCGCCTCACCTTTTGGCAAGGAGCGTGGGGTCAGCTGGGGAATGGATTGCCGAGTCAACGTCATAGATTGTCCTTTAAACACAAGATCATGCGCGGATTATGTCGAGGGGAGTGGGACGTGTCCAGTTTTTCGTCTCTTACCGGCAAGCTTGCGGTTGTTATCTGATTCAGGGTAATTTATTCAATCAGTTGACATCAGGGCAAAGATTATTATGACAACACAATCGGACATTTCACGGTATCGGGACAATCTTAAGGATGAGCGTAATGCCGCTACGCTCTATGAGCAGTTGGCGAAAATCGAGCTCAATCCGGATCTGGCGCACCTTTATCGTAAGCTGGCAGAATCGGAACGTAAGCACGCTGAGGTCTGGGCGCGGCGGCTGAAGGAAGCCGGGGTGCCTGTTCCACCCATATCCGTTGATTGGCGAACGCGTGTGCTCGGCTGGCTGGCCAAACAGTTCGGTGTGAAATTTGTCCTCCCCACAATTGCGGGAATTGAACAGGGGGCGGGGACCCGATATGACCGTCAGCCGGAAGTAAACCAGACGGGGATGCCGAATGAGGAACGGTCACATGCCCGGATTTTTAAAATGTTGGCGGGGCAGGGGAATGGCTTGGCGGGTAGTGCGGTGGCGCGGTTGGAAGGCCGGCATCGGTCAATGGGAGGGAATGCCCTGCGCGCCGGGGTGCTGGGTGCCAATGATGGGCTTGTTTCCATTCTGAGTCTGGTCATGGGGGTTGCCGGGGCGGCGATGAATTCGCACCTGATCCTGATTACCGGCCTGGCTGGTATGTTGGCCGGTGCCATTTCCATGGCATTGGGTGAATGGCTCTCTGTGCAAAGTTCACGGGAGCTCTATGAGAAGCAGCTGGATATTGAACGTCAGGAACTTGCCGAGGCGCCCGAAGCTGAGCGGGAGGAGCTGGCTTTGATTTATCAGGCCAAAGGTGTGGCGCCTGAGCAGGCCCGGCAGTTGGCCGATCATCTCCTCTCAGACCCCGTGCATGCGTTGGATACCTTGAGTCGGGAAGAGTTAGGGATGGATCCCGATGATTTGGGTGGTTCGGCGTGGGAGGCGGCCTTCACCTCTTTCCTGCTTTTTACCGTAGGGGCGATTATTCCCATCATTCCCTTCTTTTTTGCCGGTGGCATGAAGGCGGTTCTGTGGAGCGGCGGGCTTAGCGGGATAGGTCTATTCGTCATCGGGGCGGCCATTACTCTGGTTACCGGCCGCAGTGTCTGGAGTTCCGGTTTCCGCCAGGTTGTTTTCGGATTGGCGGCCGCCTTCATTACTTACGGGATCGGTCGTCTGCTCGGGGTACAGATAGGCGGATGAACTCTTTTTCATTGTGTCTTGTGCGGGTGGGTGCGATGTGGTAAAAATGCCGCCCTTTAATGAGAGGGAAAAGCGAAGTATGCAAGCATTAGCACATATCCCCATGGGGGAAGACCAGTTTGAGGAGTGGTTCCTAGCCAAAGTGTCCAGTGACAATATGCCCGTTGAGGATATGCAGAATGCATTGCGGGAATTGAATCGGGGCGGGATGGGGGCCAAAACTAGCAGTTGGGCCGAACTCATGGAAGATGCCCTGCTCGAACAGGGCAAACTGGAGGACGCTGTCAAAGTGCTGGGAATGCGTGCCCACTGGAATAACGGGGTCCCGGCATTCCGGGATGTTTGCATCAAGCGCCTCGCTCACATTTACCGAAATGATCCCGTCCGGAAAAAGTTCATTACCAATCTCGGGCTGGAGAAAGGGATTGGGTTGAGCGAATGTTTCCGGCGTCTGGCCACGCTTCAGTATCTCAAGCCCGGTCTGCTTTGCGTGGATAAAACGTGGGGTGTGGGTGCGGTTAAGAATGTCGATTCCTTTTATGAACGGGTGACCATTGATTTTACCCGGAAGATGGGCCATGAGATGTCCTTCGCCTATGCCGCTGAAACGCTTCAGCCGGTGGGCGATGAACATTTACTGGCCAGGAAATATCGCGATGCCGTTGCATTGGCGGCGCTGGCCGAGACCGAGGCGGCGGAATTGGTGCGTATTGCACTCCGCAGCTACGGGCCTCTGACGGTGGTGCGGTTGCAGGAGATTTTGTCGGATGGCATTGTCAAGCCCGATGCCTGGAAGACATTCTGGGATTCCGCCCGCAAAGTCTTGAAAGCCGATTCGCTGGTGGTGATTCCCTCGAAACGAAGTGAGCCCATCACGTTGCTGGAAAAGGCGCAGGCTTATGATGGTTCCTGGTTTGCCTCTCTTGCCAGCGAGCGGACGGCGGAGGGGATTTTTTCGCGTATTGCCGAATTGGCGGATAATACGAAACCCGGGGAACTCGACGCCACCGGTCTGCGTGTGGTAGGGGAGCGCCTGGCTTTCTTGATGCTGGGTTTTGGCGACAAGGATATGAATATCCGGGTTCAGATTGTGGTGGCGGCAAGACAGTGGAACGTGCCCGCTGAACAAGTGGACTGGATGCGGGAAGCCGATAGCCTGATTGAACCGGTTAATTTCATGGCAGCCGCGACGGCGATCAGCTCCAAACGCCTTGAGGCTCTTTTGAAATTATTGTCGGACCGGGATAGTGCGCGTTTATATGACACCATCCTCGGCGCCATTCCCGCCATGATTATGAATGTCCTGAATACCTGTGTGTCCTTCATGATTGACGTCGGACAGGAGGCGGCCTGTGCGGCAGTCTTCAAAGAACTGGTGGGGATGCGCAAAGCCGGAGTGGAAATCCTGCTGTGGTTGGCCAAACGTCCCGATCGTCTTGAAGCGTGGGGGTTGGGGAACACCGGCGACTTGCTGTTCCATATTCTGCCGGCCATGGAGAAGACATATAATGGTGAACGGCTGCGTGCCGCCAATCAATTGGGCGAACTGGTTCAACAACGCGAATTCCTGGAAGTGGCTGCGAAAGCGATGAACGACGTCCAGCGCACCAGCTTTATCCGCTATTTACGGGCTGTCATGGGTAAGATTCCCGTGGATACCCAGGCTATGATTGGGCGTATTGTCCGAGTCTATCCTGACTTGGTCTCCTTGTTGACCGACAAACGTTCCGAGGCGGAAGAGGCCGCAGCTCTTAAAAACGGCCTGACATCGTGGCGTTCCTACCGCCAGCGTCAGAAATTACTGGAGAAAATCGTTAACGAGGATATTCCAAAGAATAGCCGCGATATCGGGGTGGCCCGCAGTTACGGTGACTTGCGCGAAAATTTTGAATACAAGACGGCCAAGGAACAGCAGGGAATCCTAATGCACCGCAGTGCCGAGCTTGAACTGGACCTTAAAACCGTACATGGCACCGATTTTACCACGTGCACGACGGATGTGGCGGGAATGGGAACAACGGTGGTTCTTCAGATGGAAAATGGACAGAAGCACACCTTCAACATTCTGGGTGAATGGGATCAGGATACTGAAAAAGGGATCATTTCCTGCAGCAGTAAACTGGGGAAGGTGCTTACAGGTCACCGGCCCGGGGATGAACTTGAAATTCCCGGAGACAAGAGCCAGGAGAAATGTCGAATCATCGAGGTCCTTGCCCTTTCTTCGGATATAGTCGAATGGGCGAAGGGAACCTGATGGCGAGATTGACAGCAGGGAGTGCGTTTGATATCTAGGCGTGCTTTTTCCCTGAGGGAATTGGAGTTTGAGTTGGTGTGAAAGGCATGAATTACTTATGGCAAATAATACGGCTAAGAAAAGTAAAGGCTTGAAAAACAAGAACGAGGCAAAGGCTAAACCGGTAAAGAAGCCGGTCAAGTCTGCTGTAAAGCCCGTTGCCAGTTCGAAGAAAATACCGGCGAAATCGGTCTCCAAGACGAAGCCTGTCAAACCTGTCGAAGGCAAGGTGACCAAGAAAATCACGGTGAGTGACAAGCCTGCGGCAACCCGCCCTCAACCAAAGCCGAAGTCGCCCATCGAAGAGAAGGTTCTCCAACAGTTGAAGGACGCCCTGATCAAGATGCGGGATCGTCTAACCGGCCAGATTTCTTCTCAGTCAGATGATTCGCTCAAGTATGTGGATGATACTTCATCTGAAGACCGGACGGATGATTTTGACCGGGAATTTGCCTTGAACCTTGTTAGCAGTGAGCATGATTCAGTTTTTGAAATCAATAATGCCCTGCGTCGGATTGCTGAAGGAACCTATGGCATTTGTGATGGTTGCGGCTGCGCGATTGAAAAGCCCCGCCTGCATGCCTTGCCGTTTGCCAGGATGTGCATTCGCTGCCAGTCCGAACAGGAAAAGGGGCGTACCCGGTTCCGTCCGTTTGGCGATACCATTGCGCAGGGCGTGGAGCAAACTCCCGAAGTAACGGAGTCTGAGGAAGTGGAATAACGGGTTTCCCGTTGATTTCTTTCTGCGTGGTGGCAAACGATAAGGCGCATTATGCAGGTGCTATTGCTGAGTATTGCGATTGTTCTGCTCGACCAGATCACCAAGTATCTGATCACGCTTAAATTCCACGTTAGCGATAGCATTGAGCTTATCCCCGGATATTTCAGTCTCACCTATGTACGCAATATTGGGGCGGCCTGGGGAATGCTGGGGGGCTGGAACGGCATTCTGGTCACTTTGTCTGTGGTTGTACTGTTACTGCTGATCTTTTTACGGCGCTCGTTTCTGACCGACAGCTTGGTTCACCGAATCTGCCTTGGATTGATGCTGGGGGGGATTGTCGGAAATTTATTGGACCGGGTCCGGTTGCAGTACGTCGTTGATTTTCTCGATTTCTATTGGCGAAATCATCATTTCCCGGCATTTAATGTGGCGGACTCGTCCATTTGTATCGGGGTTGGCCTCTATATGATCACGTCATTCCTTGCCCATGATGATCAGGTCCGGCGCTGATGAAGCCATCCGTCTGTAACGCTCAGGCCTATTTTTTGGTTGGGCCAACGGCGGCGGGAAAGACAGCCGTGGCGCACCAATTAGCTGAATCCATGGGCGCAGATATCCTCTCGGCGGATTCCATGCTTGTGTATCGTGGCATGAATATTGGTACCGCCAAACCCTCTCCGGATGAACGGCGCCGGATTCGCTATTGGGGCTTGGATTTGGTGGACCCTTCCGAAGCATTCAGTGTGGCGAAATTTATCCGGGAAGCTCGCCGTTGTTTTGAGTCGGCCCGGGAACGCGGGGTCTCCGTCATCATCGCCGGGGGAACAGGACTCTACATCAAGGCGCTGCTGGATGGGTTGGATGAACTGCCCGACCCTTCTCCCGAGGTGCGGGCACGGTGGCAGACGGTTTTGGAACGGGAGGGAATTGAGGGACTGCGGTCGGCTTTGGCAGCTAAAAATCCGGCCTGGCTGCAGGCCTTGGCTGACCCTTCCAACAGTCGGCGGTTGATGAGGGCTCTTGAGCTCATTGAATCCGGATTTCCTGAGCCGCCCCGGTCCTGGGGGACCCGCTCCCGGGACGCATGGGTGACGGGACTCGAAGTTCCCAGAGAGGTGTTGGTGAAACGGATTGAACGCCGGGTTCACGAGATGTATGTCGCCGGGATATTAGATGAAACCCGGGCGCTGATGGCTCAGTTCGGGGAATTATCCGAAACCGCTTCCGGGGCCATCGGTTATGCCGAGGCCATAAATTGTTTGCAGGGGACTGTATCAAGGGCGGCAGCCATCCAGCTTACCATCCAACGCACGCGGCAGTTGGCCAAGCGGCAGATGACGTGGTTCCGACACCAGATCAATGTTTCATGGGTTCCCCTGACCGGAACCGACTACACTTCCGTGGCCACTGCGGTGGCCGCCGATTGGAAGCGGCACGGGACTCAACCTGTGATATGCTAAAATATCTTTAATTATAGCTACAAATTACTATATTTCTTTCCATGAATGAAGAGAGTGATCATAGGACTGCGATTTATTCCCTGCCGGAAGCGGGGGGAGGGGCTTTATGTTACCGGATTTGTGACATGCCCGCCCGGTTGCGACCCCGTGAAGCCATTGAGCGCCAAGGCGTTGAAAATGTTCCGGATCAGGTGATTCTTGCCATTCTTCTCAGGACGGGATCGCGTGGGCTGAATGTAGTCGATTTAGCAGAGCGCATCCTTTTCAAGTACGGCAGCCTGACAGCGCTCGCCAGGGCACCGATCGAGGAGTTGGCACAAGAGAAATCCTTCAAGGGACTGGGCCGGGTAAAAGCGCAGATCCTGCGATCGGCGTTGGATCTTGCCCGCCGTATTGCCGAAGAAACCCGAGATGAACGCGGGGTGTTTGTGAGAACCCCGGAAGATGCGGCGGACCTGATGAGGGAACAGGCGAGGGGGCTTGACCATGAACGGTTCTGGACGTTGAATTTGGATACCCGCAACCGGCTGAAAGGCATCCCTCGTGAAATCTCGAAAGGAATTCTGGATGCGAGTCTGGTCCATGCCCGGGAGGTGTTCAAAGGCGCCATTCAATTAGGCGGGGCTGCCCTGGTGCTCGTTCACAACCATCCATCCGGCGATCCCTCGCCTTCTGCCGAGGATATCAAGCTGACGCGCCAATTGGTTCAGGCGGGGCAGGTGATCGGTATCAAGGTCCTCGACCATATCATTGTAGGCCGCAAACAGAGTGGAAAAGCCAAAGACTTTCTCAGTCTCCGAGAGAGCGGCCTTGTGACCTTTGATGAGTAACTAGCTGAGAAGAGAGTCTTGAGTCTAAAGTCCCGAGTCCAAAGTTAAATTTTTCCGACTTTGGACTTTGGACTCTCAACTTTTGACTTTTTATCTCACTGGTACCGTGAAACCCAACATGCAGCGGTAGCCGGGGATATCGAAGGGGATGTCGTGAGGGGGATTGGCTGTCGGCGCACCGGTCACGCTTGCGGAGCCCGCAAGCGGTCGTGACAAAGTGAGACTGATCTTGTCATTTGCGGGGAGGTGGTAGTGATCAAGCGGTACGTCTCCCTGATTGTCTCGGACGGAAAATGGGGCGTCGCGTCGGATCTTGTTTTCACCATGTAGTCTGCCGGTGACATTTTCGAAAGTCAGTTCGATTACATTGGGGGCGAGTTGTCGGGCCGCCACGCATTCCGGGTGCCGCCAGGCAATGTCCTGTCCGTAAACAGCACCCAGCGCCGTCGTGGCTGCACGCTGGCCAATCAGCAAATTGCCCCGCGAATCATTGTGAATTCCATCTGACAGGGTGGCCTCGAAAATCGGGAAGATATAAATCCCCTCGAGTTCATGGCTCAATTGGCGTTGGATTTCCCTCATGGCCTCCCAGTTTGCATGTACAGGCGCCGTGAGCTCTTCACCCACATAACGGTTGAGTTGTACGGTGATGACCGGTAGGCGGGCGTCTTTCATGGTCTGACGCAGGTCGCTTACAAAGTTGGCAAAGCGTTGCTTGTAGACCGTGCGTTCCGCTTCTCCGGTATCACTTTCGCCCTGATACCAGACCGCTCCTTTTACGGAAGACCCGCAATCCTTAATATAGCGCAGCATATTTTCGAAAAGACCGCCCTGGGTTTGACGATCCCATTGCGATACGGCGGACCCGCCCAGGCTGGCGGGAACAAGGCCGATCGGATAGCCTAATGCCTGCTTCAATCGTCGGGCGAAGGAAAGCCAGGGACTGTGTGAGGCGTTGGCGCCTTCGCGATTGGCAGGATAGAGCGTGCCTGTGGAATCGCCCAGGGGATGCGTGGCCAGCTTCCATCGGCCATCGGCGGCAAACAGGTGAATCCCCAGTTCCGGGCCATCTTCCACGGGGCTCTTGCCATATCCGGCCGCGTTACTTTGGCCTGTAATGACCCAGATATCACCAACCCCGATGTGATGCACCATATCGCCACGGCAGGACCATTCAACAGGGCTGCCATCCATTTGCAGGCAGGTTTCGATGCGATAAAGTCCCCCGCGCGGCACGTTACGCAGAGTGGCTTGCCAGGTTCCGTCCTGATGCATCGTCGCCGGCTGCCAGTCCAGTCTGGCGGTGACGGCTGTATATCCATCTTCACGAACCAGTCGAACTTGGACATCCATTGTTTTAGGTTTCTGGCCTTCCGCCAAGACATAACGCCCCGCCAGGGAGAGCATCGTTTTGCCATCCGTGTTTTGTTGGAAGATTTGCCAGTCCGTGGCCCCGGACTCGATGATCACACCATTTTCATTTTTGGGATTCATTATACTGTTCCCTTTCGTGTTCAAGAAAAGCAGGGATCTTTGCCTTGAGGGGGCTTGGCGTCAATAGTGAAACAACATCCATACAAATATCCTTTCAAAAATACTGATTTGTGATGATAGTTTCAGGTTTCAAATTGAATTGTATTACAAATTTCATCAGTTATGGCACAGAGACTTATGAGTAAAATATCTGATAAGAAGAAGAAGGACGTGTTCGCGCAAATTGCCAGCCAGGTGGCGACTGTGAATCGCGGCCAGTTGATGGAACCGCAGCCGCCGGAGTTAGCGTCTTGCGATTTGCCGGCAGCACGTTCTAATCCGAAAGCGGCGTTTCGTCCGATGGCCAAGCTCGACACGATCGAAAAGTTGCAGAGTGAGTTGGAGCGGCAGCGGAAGCGCCACGTGCCTTTCCTCCGACAGCTTGCGCCGCCGATCTCTGTCACCCGCATTACTGTGCCGGTAAAGTCGTTTGACTGGCGGATGGAAAGTGATATCGACAGGCAGGATTTTGGTGCCACACTCAATGGCGCCGGTGACTGGGAATCCGTGCAGATTCCCCATTATGGCGGTCCAGTGGGGCGCGCCGTTGCTTACTACCGCACGGTGATCCAGGTGAGCAAGGCCATGCTGGCCAAGGGGGCTCTGTTCGTCTGTTTCAAAGGAGTGGACTACAAGGCGCATGTTTTCCTGAATGGCGCTTTCCTTGGCTCGCATGAGGGTTTCTTTGCGCCGTTTGAATTCGAATTCACGGCCGTGGCGCGCGAAGGTGAGAACGTATTGGTGGTGAAAGTGGAGAATGATGCGGTGCCCATTTCGGATGGCGGCTCCTGGGGTATGGCGGTGGATGGTGACAAGATTTACGCCGCCACCGGGCCCGGCTGGGACGACTCCGAGTTGGGGTGGCATCATTGTCCGCCTGGCATGGGGATTTATCAGGCGGTGACTGTGGAAGCGCGTCCTACGGTTCATCTTGCCGATATATTTGTCCGGCCTTTGCTTGACGAGCAGCGTATTGACGTGTGGATTGAGGTGTTCAACGCCACGCTTCTGCCGGAGAAGGTGACGCTGTCGGTCTCGGTTTTTGGCCAGAATTTTCAGGCGACTGTTTTTCGTGACCGCGTTTTCGAGCCCACACAAAAGGCAGGGCCGCGGCTGAACAGTTTCCGTTTTACCATGCCGTTATTAAAGCCACGGGTGTGGGATCTTGACTCGCCATGGCTGTATCAGATCCAGATTTCATTACCCAATGGCGATACGCTCAAGCGTCAGTTTGGCATGCGCTCGTTCCGCATGGGTGGTGACGAGTACGGCGTACGGAGTGCGGAGCGAGGAATAGGGGCTGAAGCAGCTCGAAAGGGGCGGTACTACCTTAATGGCCGCGAGATCCGCTTGCGTGGCGCCAACACGATGGGATTTGAGCAGCAGGATGTGATTAAAGGTAACTTTGATCAATTGCGTGACGACATTCTGCTGGCTAAAATCTGTAATATGAACTTCTGGCGCCTGACACAGCGACCGGTGCAGTCGGAAGTCTATGAGCTATGCGACCAACTCGGACTCATGACTCAGACGGATTTACCCCTTTTCGGTTATCTTCCCCGCCGCCAGTTCTGTGAGGCGGTGCGTCAGGCCGATGAAATGGAACGGCTGGTGCGGTGCCATCCCTGCAATATTGTGGTCAGTTACATCAATGAGCCCTTTCCTGTTACATGGGGTGATAAATCGCACCGCCAGTGCACTCGCCCGGAATTGGATCGTTTTTTTGAAGCGGCCAGCCATGCCGTTTTACTCGCAAACCCTGACCGTGTCATTAAGCCGGTGGATGGGGATTATGATCCGCCCGCAGTGGGTCTGCCGGATAATCACTGCTATACCTGCTGGTACAACGGGCATGGCGTGGAACTTGGCAAATTGCACAAAGGCTACTGGCAAGCCGTGAAACCCGAATGGTTTTATGGCTGCGGCGAGTTCGGCGCCGAGGGGCTCGATCCCGTTGGCGTGATGCGCAAATACTACCCAAAGGCATGGTTACCCGCTTCATCTGCGGAGGAAGCAACCTGGTCCCCCGGCCGTATCAAGGAGGCGCAAACCGGAAAGTTTCATTACCTGTTTTTCGATACCCAGTGCACTCTCGATGGATGGGTGGCTGCTAGTCAGCACCATCAAAGTTGGGCCACGCGAATCATGACCGAGGCCTTCCGTCGGGATAGTCGGATGAATTCGATTGCGATTCACTTATTCATTGATGCCTGGCCGGCAGGATGGATGAAAGCCATTATGGATGCGGAGAGGCGTCCCAAGCCGGCCTACTTTGCCTACCGTGAGGCGCTGACGCCGCTGATGGTCAATCTCCGGACCGATCGGTTGGCTTTCACCGCTGGGGAGTCCATGAAGTTTGAGGGCTGGGTTTGTAATGACACCCATGAAATCCCGGAGCAGGCGCAGTTGCGATACCAGCTTGAGGTAGAGGGCAAAGTGGTATTTGCCCAGCAGGCGAAGGCCCGGATTGAACTCTGCCGCAGTACCTTTCAGGGTTTCCTGAAACTGGCTGCGCCGTCGGTGACCAAGCGTACCACCGCTGTGGTGCGTCTGGCGCTGGCGTTACCGGGCGGGAAGATTCTTCATGATACCTCCGTGGCGGTTGAGCTGTTCCCGTCGTTTCCGGTCATCGCTCCGCAACGTGCCGTGATTGTGGGAGCGGCGAATGGTAAGGCCGCCCGGCTTGCGCAACAACTTGGTTTGCGCAAAGCCAAAACGGGCAATCTTTATTTGGTGGATGATTTGGCCCGGTTTGAAAAACAACGCGCGGAAATTGAAAGCGCCGTGCAAAAAGGGGCCACTGCGATATTCCTGGAGATGCCGGCGGGCGAGCATGTGCTGGGCTGTTCGAAGGTGAAGGTGGATCCCTGCGGTATGGGCGCACGACATTTTGTTTCGCGCAACACAGGCCATCCCCTGATGGCGGGATTTCAATCAGAGGATTTTCGGCTTTGGCATGATCCTGCCGTTGATCGCATTGCCCCTTTGCTGGAAACATGTTTCCAGGTTGAAGGATGGACACCTATTCTGGTTACCGGTAATGGCGGCTGGGGTGGTGAATGGGGTCCCGCCTTGGCGGCGGCGGAAAAGCGCGATGGGAAAGGTCTTTACCGTATCTGTCAGGTCACCTTGGCTGGCCGAACCGACACGAATCCCGTTGCCAACCTTTTTGCTCGTCGTTTGATCAGTCTTTCACCCTGACTGAGCTCCAATACTGAAAATCATCTGAATCTGACTATGATAGCGTTTTTTGCAATACAGCCGGAGCATCCGGCCTGCCAGCTTGACGGGTGCAGGGTGACGCCCGATGCGGCGTGCGGTCTTTCATTCGAGTTTAAACAGGCTGGGCATTATGAAGCCATTTTGAAGGCGGTGGCGCCCTTGCTGATTGTGGAGCAGCGTGGCCTCACCGCTCGGTTGCGGCCGGGCTGGGATGGGACAATCGGGTATTCCCTGTATGCGCTGGAAGTTGAGGCGGAGGCGGAGGGGGTGGGGCTGGTGAGGCTGGCAATCGAGCCTGTGCCCGACGGAGAATGCCAATCCGCCTCTGTGTTCGCAGCCCGTGGCTCGAAGTTTCCTGATAGATCCGGTCCTTTTATGGTGTGGCAGCAGGAATGGCGGAAAAACCTGGCGAGCCTGTTGATGCAGGGCGGCCTTCCTGCCCGCGTGCCTTTGACGGCGGAAGTGGTGGAATCGGTTGACTACCCTACGTTCACTCTGCGCCGGGTGCGTTACCTGACACAAGCGGATCGCACCAATACTTTGTTGTTGTCTCTACCCAGGAACGTGTCTGGCCCTGTGCCTTTGCTGCTTGCCTTGCACGGCCACGAGGCTTCCTGGGGCGAGGCGGATGCCTCCGCCTTCAACACTCCCGGCCATTCTGACGATTTTTGCGCCTATTTTGCTGATCGCGGGTGGGCGGTCGTGCAACCAGCAACCATGAACCATACGCTACAGCATGCCGGGTGGACTTTGCAGGGCGAGTGGACCTGGGATGCCATGGTGGCGTTGGATTATGCTGCAGGGATACCCGGGGTAGATGCCGGTCGTATGGCGGTGTGCGGTTTGTCCACTGGCGCCCACCTCGCGATGAACATACTGGCGCTGGATGCGCGTGTCCGTGCCGGGGTGGTAGGTTGTATTCTCAGCACCTGGCATCACTATCGGACGCGGATACGTTTGCCGCCGGGTTGTGATTGTAATATTCTGGCTCAACTTGGAAATCAGATCGAACAATGCGACTGGGCTGCGCTGGCCGCGCCCAAACCTGTCCAGTATCAACATGGTCGGCGTGATGCGATGTACTGTCCGGGGGCCGATCCGGCCTTGCTTGATCTCGATTGGATGACCGCTGTGATGCCGGAGGGGGAATTCTCGATGGTGTTTGATGAAGTGGAAAGGGCTTACCGGCTGGCGGATGCGGCAGGGATGGTGCAATTGCATATCCACGGCGAAGGCCATCGTGTGGATAACCCGTCGGCCTTGGGATTTTTGGGACGTTATTTGGGCGGGACCCCTCCTGCCGCGTGAAGGAGTTAACTATGATTAGCCGGGAACGAGTTAGGCGCGCCATTCATTTTCAGGGAGTGGATCACATTCCCCACCATTTGCCGGACGGCAAGGAAAACGACATTTTATGGGTGTGGCCACCGAGGGTGCCGGATCCCCGACCGTGGACGGCGGGAGCCGATGGTTTTGAGCGGCGGCTCGATGCGTGGGGGATTAGCTGGGTACGGCCTATTGGTGCCTCCAACCACGGAGAAAAATGGGGACTTCCTATTCCTGATATCACCCGCCAAGCTGAGTATGTCATGCCGGATGAAAACAAGCCTGAGTTCTTCGAGGCGGTTCGACCCGCAATCAAGGCGAACAACGCTTCGGCGAATCCGAAATACTGCCTTGGCGTCATGCCGTTCAGCAGTCTCAACGAGGGGACGCACAACTTGATGGGCCTCGATAGTATGTTCATTGCGTACTACGAGGAGCCGGATCATTTGAAAGCCCTGATCGCGAGGATGGCGGAAGGACAACGGGAGTCCATCCGGCGCTTGCATGAGATTGGCTGTGATGGGGTGATGGGTTATGATGATTGGGGTTTGCAGGATCGCTTGATGGTAAGACTGGACATGATTGAAGAGTTTTTTATGCCGCACTATGTCGAGAACTGGAAGCTTGCGCACGATCTGGGTATGGATGTCTGGCTGCACTCCTGCGGTTATATCCTGCCGCTCCTGCCGAAATTGCAGGAGTGGGGGCTGAATGTCATTCAGCAGGATCAGCAGGAAAACCAGGGCTTGGAAAATCTGGATGCCGCCGTGGGTGGAAAGCTGGCGTTCTGGTGCCCTGTGGATGTTCAGAAAACCATGGTAGAGGGTTCGATTGATGATATCCGCGCCTATGTCCGCCGAATGGTTTCGACGGTTGGCAATCACTGTGGGGGCTTGTGCAGTATGGCCTATAGCACGCCCGATGCCGTAGGCCACGATCCTGTGAAGACCGCTGCCATGTGTGCCGCTTTTCGAGAAATGGGAGTCTATTGAATATGCCTGAGAATATTGAAGGAATACTGGTTTATGATCCGTCGCATGGCGGGTTACGTCTAACAACGCTTTGCGGTATGACGTTGGCCTCAGGGGGCCCGGCACGTGTCCAGGGGCCAGCCGTGGTGAGTACCCTTGCCGGATGTTCTGAAGGGGAGGTGTTAACTTGCAGGCAGGTTCGCCCACGACAGGATGGTGTAGAGGCTTGTTTTCAGGTTGGCGCCAGTGATCTTGAATTGCGAACCCGTTGGCGTGCCGATATGGCAACCGGTGTGGTCAGCCGTCGGGACGCTCTGGTTAATAAGGGCTCCAAGCCCTGTCTTCTTACGCGTTGTTTGGTTCGTGTGGCTTTTCCTTCGGGCTCATATGAGTGCTATTCCCAGACAAGTCGCTGGTGTCGCGAGAATCAGGGAGCCTGGCAGCCCTTGCATTCCGGGGTGACATTGCGCCATGCCTGGGGTCGTACGACGGAAGAAGCTACGCCTTATCTCGCTTTGCGTTCTGTGGGTTCCCGTCAGGGTCTGGCCTTTCATGTTCTTCCCTGCGGCAATTGGACAATTCGGGTGTGTCCAGTGGCGGAGGCGGGTGCGCCGCCTTTTGTTGTTGTGGAGTTGGGGTTGGCCGACGAAAATTTGCGACGTGTCCTCCAGTCTGGTGAAACCTTCGAGTTGCCCGAGGTCCTGATCCAATCATTGCCGCAGGGAGAGCCGCATCTGGGGGCGCCGGTTTTGCACCGCTATCTGCTAGCCTATCATTTTGTCCGGGCAAAAACTGTGGCCCCGGTGGTCTATAATACCTGGTTCGATCAGTTCGAAATTTTGGACGTGCCTCAGCTGCGGAAGCAATTGGCTGCCGCGAAAAAGGCCGGGTGCGAGGTGTTTGTCGTTGATGCCGGCTGGTATGGCGCCGGCGGGCCGAATTGGTGGGCTCAGGCGGGAGATTGGCGCGAAAAGACCGAGGCCGCCTTTCGAGGCCGGATGCGGGTGTTTGCCGATACCGTTCGTTCGTCCGGTCTTGGATTCGGTCTTTGGATGGAACCGGAACGTTTCGGACAGGAAGCCCCGATCCGGAATGAACACCCGGAGTGGTTTATTCCCGTGGGGGGGGCAGCGCGGATGGATCTTACGCAGCCTGCGGCCTACGGCTATTTGCGCGGGGAAATCGGACGCCTGGTTGAAACTTATCAACTGGCCTGGATGAAACTCGACTTCAATTTCATCTTGGATGCAGACGCTTCCGGCGCCGAACTTGCGGATTACACAGCGGCCTGGTACCGGTTGTTGGAGGAGATTCGAAGCGCCTATCCGAAAACCTTTTTCGAGGGTTGCGCCAGCGGTGCTCTGCGAGGCGATCTCGCCATGCTTTCCCATGTCGATGGGCATTTTCTCAGTGATACAGTGAATTCCGTGGATATGTTGCGGATTTCCCAGGGAGCCTGGCTGCGGCTGCCGCCCGGACGGTTGACGCGATGGGCTGTGCTGCGATCGCCGGGTCCTGTGGTGCCCCGTTATGGGATGCGAACCGCCGATTCTCCGCCGACCGTGCTCGTCCCGGGCGGGGCGTTATGGGAACCCTGTGGCTCTGAGGATTTGGACTTTGCCATCCTTTCCGCCATGCCAGGAATATTAGGCTTCAGCGGTGATCTGGCCGGAATGCCGGATGTAGTGCGTGAACGGCTGGCTGAATTTGTGCGATTTTATAAACGGCATCGGCGTTTTCTGGCCGGTGCCGTGGCACATCTTCTGTCTCCACCCCAATCACTTGGCATGCGTGAAGGCTGGATCGGGTTCCAACTCCAGGACTCTGCGAGTACGGACAGTCTGATTTTTGTTTATCGTCTGGGCGCCGCGGGTTCCCCTTTGCCGTGGAAGTTGAGGGATCTGGTTTCGAACGGAATCTATGAAGTTGTCGTGGGGTTGGGTGGAACCAAGCACAGAATCATGGGACGGGAATTGATGGAGCAGGGATTAACTGTTACGGTTTCCGGCACTAGTGGCGATCGCACCAACGCTGCGACGGTGGTTACGGTGCGACATTTAAAGGGACGTGTGAGAATTTAAGGGAAAATCAACATTATGAGCAGACAGATTGGCATGGACTGTATTTCGTGTCGGCCGACAGTGCGTCCGGGGCACATGGAGTATTCGATGGAGTATCATGCGTCGTTGATCCGGAAGGTGACCGGTGCCGACACGGGGGCTGGCGGGGTATCGCAGCATGCCGCCGATTACAACATTCTTCCAGCCGATGCGTTACGGCGATTCTATGATCTTTGGGAATACGATCTGCTGTGGGGTACCCATGACGGATTTGTGGATTGGTCCAAAGCAGGACGCTGCACCGATATGGGACATGCAGTTTATGCCTCCGACGGCAGTGACCAACATGCGCCCTCCGTGTGTCCCTTCAATGAACCGGAAGAAGTTTGGGCGTTTGACCCGGTCAAGGAATACGGGTTAACCCCGTTTGGTGAGCTAAAAGCGGGGTATCAGCGTGATTACGATCACCGGGATAAAGCCTTTCCAAACCAGGTGTGCACGGGCGGGTATTACAAAACCGTTATTTCTGGTGCGCTTCAGACGTTTGGGTGGGACATGTTGCTGGTTGCGGCGGCGGATGAGGTGAAATTCGCCAGAGTGTTGGAACGGTTTGGGGAGTACACTTTACACCATGCCCGGGCGTGGGCCGAGACGTCGATTGATGTTTACATCCAGCATGACGACATTGTGTGGTCTGCCGGTCCTTTCCTGCATCCGGATTTCTATCGCACGGTGATTTTTCCGATTTACCGGGAATTATGGAAGCCGCTCAAGGCTGCTGGCAAGAAGGTGCTTTTCTGTTCCGATGGCACGGTGGATATGTTCATGGAGGATATTGCCGCCTGCGGGGCCGATGGGTTCATTTTCGAGCCGTCCAACGACTTTGACAAGGTCGTGCGAACTCTAGGCGGCAGTCATTTTTTGGCAGGCGGCAAGGGGGATTGCCGAACGCTGGCGATGGGAACCTGGGATCAGGTGAAGGCCGAAATTGATGCCACACTGGCGTTGACCCGCAGGTTGCCAGGCTACATGTTCGCGGTGGGTAATCATATTCCCGCCAACGTCACGGATGAACGATGTTTACAGTTTATGGACTACCTGCGGAGCCATTGGACGAACCCGGTTTCAGAAAAGTTATGAAAAAAGGGTTAGAGACTATAGGCCGCTGAGGGAGAGGGTTTTGTTCAAGGGGGGATTGGATGAGAGAAATTCATCAGCACGGGATCTGGCGGTCGCCCAGTTGGGAGCACTGTGGACGGCGGCAAACAAGGTGTGCCCGAAGGTGAAATTTCGGGCGAAGTAGGGGGTGAAAACCTTCAGTCGGAGCAATCCCGTTTTTAAATCAAAGTCCTCCTCAATGTAATTGCATAACCGGGTCCACACTTCGTGATGATCAATGAGGAGATCCGGTTGGTGCCATTGGGCAAAAACCCAAGGTCGCGCCGCTGCCATCCGCCCGATCATGAGTCCTGCGGAAGGGGTGAAGAGGGCTTCGTTTGCCAGAAAATAGCCCTTTCCCGTGATATCCCCGTTGGCAATGATGGGGAGCTTGGTTTCATTCGCCAGCTCGGCATAACAGGTGTGGCGGGGCTGAAAACGGTTCAAGGATTCCTCCGCGAACCGGGGGTGCAGGGTCAGGGCATCGATCCCCTCATCCGCGAGAAGGCGTAATCGGTCATGGAGCACTGTACGCCAATCTGGTGTGGAGCGGCCAAGCCGGATTTTCACTGTGAGCGGTCCTGAGAAATCCCTGCGTATCGTCCGGATGATGTCACGAAGCCGGGTGGGATCATCAAACAGGTTTGAGCCCCCGCCTTTTTGCTGGACGGTTGCGGCGGGACAGCCGAGATTGATATCAATGCCATCCCGGGAGACGGGTGCAAGCCGGGCGAGTGTGGCAGGCAGACGTGCAGCATCGGCGACCAGCAACTGATAAATGACCTGTTTCTCCTGAGGTCGACGTTTTAGCCAGGGGGAGGTTGTGGGATCTTCATGAACCAGCATCCGGGCTGAGAGCATTTCGGTGTAAAGGGCTCCATATCCGCCGAAATCCGCCAGGAGGCGTCGGAAGGCGCTATGCGTGATTCCCGCCATGGGGGCACAGAATAGCGGGGGATCATAACAAACCCCTCTAAGCGTGAGGGGCAGTATAAAGGAGTGCGATGGAATCATTGAGCGCATGCTCACAAATAGTGGTGGCATGTGCAATCGTTTTGCGACATATTTTCGGTTCTATGAACCTGATTCTTCTTTTCCCGGAAGACTTTATTGACGTCCATTCGGTCATCTTACAGGGTGCCAGAATGGAACATATCCGTGATGTACTCCGTGCTCAAACGGGAGACTCGGTTCGGGTGGGGGTATTGAATGGGCTGACAGGCACCGGGACCATCATGGCGATGATAGTGAACCGGGTTGAACTCAATGTGAACCTGTCGAAGGTTCCCCCCGCACCAATTCCCGTCACGCTGTTGCTGGCGATGCCGCGTCCAAAGTGTTTCCGTCGAATTTTGCAAGGGGCCACGACCATGGGAGTTAAGCGGATTGCTTTGTTCGGGGCCTACAAAGTTGAGAAAAGCTATTGGAAGAGTCCCTGGTTGGAGGAGATGGAATTACGGCGTCAGTTGGTTCTGGGACTGGAGCAGGCTTGTGACACGGTGCTCCCACAAGTCACTTTGAATCCCCTTTTTAAGCCGTTTATAGAGGATGAGGTCTCTGTTCTGGCGGCAGGAACCCGGCGTCTGGTGGCGCATCCTGGTGCGGGAACGGTTTGTCCGGCCAATATCCATGAACCGGTGACACTGGTTATAGGTCCGGAAGGCGGTTTTACGGACTATGAACTTGGTCTTATGACAGAGCAGGGATTTGAATGCGTAACCCTTGGGGAACGCATTCTCAGGACTGAGCAGGCGGTTCCGGCGTTGTTGGGACGCTTGATGGGGGAATAGTGGCGGTCAGATCAGGTATGGTTTTCCAGCGGCGGTGAATCCAGATCCATTGATCAGGATATTCCCGGATCACATCCTCGATGACTTTGGTGTAAAGCTGGGTATAGGCATGAATGGTTTCCGGTTTCCGGTCTGGGGGCGGGGGGATCGGTGGGAATGCCTTGATGAGGTGTCGCCCATGATCCTTCCGGATCATGAAGACGGGGACAACAGCGGCGCCGGATTGGGCCGACATGTAAGCCAACCCAGGTGAGGTGCAGGCCTTTTTCCCGAAGAAGTCCACAAAAACGCCCTCGGTATCAATCATATTTTGATCCAGAACGAAGGCGATAATCTCATTTTTCCGCAGGGCGGTGAGACATTGGCGATACGAATTATGGGCCGGCACAAACTTCAGGCCGAACTTGCTCCGGGCATCCATCCACCATTTATTGATGGCGCTGTTTTTAATGTTTTTAGTGATGACGGTGGTGGGATAATTAAACTTGGGCGCAAAGGTGCATAACAGGTCGAAATTTCCAAGATGGGCTGAAAGCACGAGCAAGCCTTTCCCGGCGGCAAGCACTTCATGGCTATAGGCTTCACCTTCCCAAAGGATGTATTCCTCAAGATAGGTTTTCGAGACGGAGGAGAGCCGGAATTCTTCAATCAGATTCATGCCCAGATTTTTATACATCTGGTTGATAATAGCCGTTCGTTCCTTCGTCGTCTTTTCAGGGAAACTGCGCAGTAAGGCTTCGGCCGCCTCATTACGGCGATGCCGTACCACCGACCCGACGATCCAGCCGAGCCCCCGGCCAACCGCCAGAGCCGTGGGAAGAGATAACCAGGCAAAAAATCGGGTCAATACTTTAAGTAAGAGATAGAGCATAGGGGGATTACCGTATTCAGAAACTGGGCCAGGGTCAAGTCAGGGTGTCGATTTTTTGCGGTTCCTGCCGCTTGTCATTACGTTTCTTGCGAAAAAAATCCTGTAACATGGCGCGGCAAGGGGCTTCCAGGATTCCCTGAATGACCTCCGGCCTGTGGTTGAGTTGCGGGTGGTTAAGGATATTGAATACTGATACCGCTCCGCCGCGCTGGGGATCTGTGACCCCGAAAACGACCACTGGAATGCGAGCCAGCACAATGGCGCCGGCACACATGGGGCAGGGTTCCTTGGTCACATAGAGGAGGGTATCCGTAAGCCGCCAGTCCCCGACTGCGGAGGCCGCCTGGGTGATGGCGATCATTTCGGCATGGGCCGTGGGATCTTTCAGCAGTTCCGTCTGGTTGTGTGCCCGTCCGATAATGGCACCTGCCCTCACGATAATGGCGCCAACGGGGACTTCATCATGATCGGCCGAGAGTTGCGCCTCGCGAAGCGCCACTTGCATATAATAGTCATGGGATGGCTCGAACATGAGGGGGCCGGGGGCGAGCTTAATGATCAGGCGTCTGTCATTTCGTCGTAGAACTTGACGATATCTGAACTGTTACCCTTTTCCATAAACTCCATGGCCTCGCGGGGATGGCGGTTCAGGATGCCACTGATCATATAGGGAATACTGAAGCCCCAGAAAAAATCCTTCCGGAAGGGTTCGATGTTATCTTGAATGCACTTCAGCAATGGACGCATGCGGTATTTCGGGTTATGGAGGAACCCGAGCAATAACTCCATCTGGCAATTGCCGGCGCCCCGCCCCAGACCTGCCAGGCTGGCATCCAGATAATTGGCCCCGCAGATAATGGCTTCTATGGTATTGGCATAGGCGAGATTACAATTGTTGTGGGTATGGATCCCAACTTCTTTGCCGCCCGCCTTGGCGAACTTGTGGAACTTATGCATCAATTCGCGAATCTGCTCGCTGTAGAGGGTGCCAAAGCTGTCCACCAGGTACATCACGTCCACTTCCGACTGGCCCAGCACTTCCAGGGCGCCATCGAGTTCGGACTCCGGGACTGTGGAAATTGCCATGAGATTGATCGTGGTTTCATAACCCTTATCATGGGCATCCTTGATCATATCCAGAGCGGTGGGGATCTGGTGGATGTAGGAGGCGACCCGGATCATATCGATGACGCTCTTTTCACGCGGGAGGATGTCGGTATGATAATCAGTGCGTTCGGCATCCGCCATGACGGAGATTTTGGTGGCGCCCTTGTTCTCGCCGACCACTTGGCGCAGGAGCTCCTCGTCACAGAATTTCCAGAGCCCGTTTTCCGTCTGGGAGAAAATTTTCTTAGACCCCTTGTAGCCGACCTCCATGTAGTCTACCCCTGCCTCACAGCACGTCTGGTAGACGGATTTGACGAGGTTGACATCGAATTTATGGCTATTCATCAACCCGCCATCGCGGATGGTGACATCCATAACCTTGATCTCAGGACGATACGAGATCCAACCCTTGGTTCCGCTTATCTGTTCAGTGGTCGCCATAAATAATTCCTAACTTGTTTGATCCGAGGCCTCTTCGGCCTTTGGAAGGGCGGTATTCAGTCTGTTTTTGAGTAATTTGTCAATGCGGGAAAATATTTTGACATCTTTGCTGAAGAGACGAGGTGCACCCCAAGATTCATGTTCAATGGGCATTTTCACACCCTTATCATCAAAATAAAAAACAATTCCGTTTTTGGCGGAAGGTGGTAAAATCACTGCTCTTTGATTTTCTACTAACGGTTGATAATAACTTTTTCTCAATTCCGATAATGAGCGCAGCGCAGGCTAAATTACTTGTAACAAGTTGGAGCACAATTCGTTATGAGTTACTTAATACCCGTATTTGTGACCTTGGTTTGGCGATTAAGGATTCACCGGTCGAGGGGATGATCCGGCAGGTCAGTCGGGAGTTGGAGGCCAAAGGGATCAAATTTGTGCCTGAATTCTACCTGACTGATAGTTGGGGCTGTCCTGATGAAGTGCCTGCTGTCGGGGTCCCTTTCTATCTGGCGGACCGGCGGTTGGCCCGGATCGAGGAGGAGCAAACCGGTGAAATTGAGGATAGTCGTACCACCATGATGTTCTTGAGGCATGAGATCGGCCATGCCTTGAACTATGCCTACCGGTTGTGGGAATGGCCTGGGTGGACCGATATTTTTGGTAAATTCTCGAAACCTTATCGCGATGTTTTCCTGCCGGATCCTTCCAGTCGGGATTTTGTCCGGCATCTGGTTCATAGTCAGTATGGACGCAATTATGCCCAAAAACATCCGGATGAGGATTTTGCCGAGACCTTTGCCATCTGGCTGACTCCGCGGGCCGGGTGGAAACGGAAATACCGGTTTTGGCCGGCCATGCGGAAGCTGGTATTTGTTTCAAAATTGATGAAAAGCCTGAGACGTCGTGCCGCGCCTGAGGTTGCGTCGGGACCACTCCTTAATCCGGTGACGGAAATGAATATGTTGCTGGCTGAGCATTACGGCCAGCGGGCGGAACGCTATCGTGAGGCGGCTCAGGGCTATGTGGATGACAAGCTGCGTCAGGTTTTCCCCAAGGTTCGGGCTGAATCACTCATTACTGCCTCTTCGTTTATCAAGCAACATCGGAACCGACTGGCTTCGAGCATTAGTATTTGGTCAGGATTGGACGCCGAGGAAGTGACCACAATTGTCGAAAAACTGGCAGATCGTTCCAAGTTTTTGAACTTGCGCATGCCGCGGCGCAAAGGGACTGAAAAACTGGTTGAAATCACCTCTCTTGCCACATCGCTGGCCAAGGACTTCGCCTACACTGGGCGGTTTACCGGGTAATTTATATCATCGGAACGCCGACGTCGAAGGACGGGCCTTCCATGGCAGTTTTGACAATCTGTTGAAGCAGGTGCGGGTAGTCAATTCCGGCTTTTTCAGCTGAGCGGGCGAGCGCCACGCTCTCATCCAGAGAGGGATTGCAATTTACCTCAAGGACTCGAGGTTGGCCGACTTCATCGAGGCGGATATCCACACGCCCGTAGCCCCAACCGCCGACGGCGCGGAAGGCTCGGAGCGCGATGGCGCTGATCTCTCGGGCGAGATAGGGTTCAACCTCCGCCGGGCAAATGACGGATGTTTTCTGGTACTCCACGCTGTCTTCCATCCATTTGGCGGCATAGGACATAATTTGGGGGATTTCGTCCGGAAGCCGGGTGTAGTCCACCTCGGCAAGCGGGAGCACCGTCAGCTTGCGTCCTCCCAGAATACCCACGTTAAACTCACGGCCAGGCAGGAAATGTTGGGCCAGGGCGGGCTGATGATAGTGCTTGAGGATCTCACGCACTTTTTCCTTCAAGGCAGACTTGGTGGATACCACGGAATCGCGGGAAAGCCCGATGCCGGCATGTTCTCGGCTGGGCTGGACGATAATCGGGAAATTCCATTTGACGCGATCCACATCGCCGATACGTTCAATGAGTTCCGTTTTCGGGGGCATCGGAATGCCGGCCCCCTGGAGCAGGCTGGCCGACATGTATTTGTAGCGACTCAAACCCAGCGCAAGGGCAGGGGAGCCGGTGATGGGGAATCCCATCATCTGGACGAGGGCCGCTACGCGCATTTCGTACAAGGCACCATGAACGACGTCATCATACTGGTTGAACACGACATCAGGCCGAAGCCGCCGCAGTTTGCGTTGGAAGGCGAGCAGATCGTTAGCGAGCGGGACAATGGTCACCTTGTAGCCGACTCTGCGAAGCACGTGCGCCATGCGCCGGATCATTTTGCGAAGATCATCCGTGCTGCCGGTATCCTCCGGAACTTCCAGGGAGGCGGATGCTCCTGCGTTATAGACCAGGGCTACATGGTAGCGTGTTGAATGCTTCATAATATTTATCTCCCGTTCAAACGTCGTGCTGCATGCAATTTAGAGGATGCGTGAGGATAAAGCAACAGGGAGATTCCATTGGCCGGAACTGTTGGGAGTGCCGAGATGGTTGTGAGAGGCTGTGTCGAGATGGCTTGCTTTTAAGTATCCCAGTGGTTATAATGACTCGCTATGAATGGATCCAATAAGAGCTTATTTGCCCGCCTCAAGAATGATGGTTTCTTCAAGGTGGCGTTCTGGCAGCTTCTATCTTTTGTCATGTTGATCCTGATAATCTGGGTTGACGAAGTACTGGATTTGTCAAATCTCTGGTTTGGTATCCGTCCTGAGCACCCCCATTTCTATAAGGGCTGCGTTCTGACGATAGGCGTTTTTATTATCGCCATCATTACGGTGGGGAATACCTATCTGCAGCAAAAGAAAATTATCAAGGGGCTGATCATCATTTGTTCAAGGTGCCGGAAAATGCGAGTCGATGAGAATGTCTGGCAACATCTTGATCAGTATGTTGCCGATCACTCCATGTCCAAGATCAGTCATGGCCTCTGTCCGCAATGCTTCGAAATTTCGAAACAGGAAATTGACGAGTTGGAGTAGTTTCCTTCCTTTTTATGCGGCTTGTCAGTGGGCATCAATGCCCCAGCGCATCAGGAGACTGTGATTGAGGGTGGGTATGATCTCAGCCATGTATTCACCCGCGGCTTTGACACTTCCGGGTAGCGTGTAAACCAGCGCTGGCCCCATGACTCCCGCGATGGCGCGGCTCAAAAGGGCACTGGGCAGTGTCTGACCATATTTCATCCGGATGAACTCCATGACGCCGGGGATTTCTTTGTCCAGCAGAGGGCGGATGGTCTCTGGTGTGATGTCCCTGGGCCCGATCCCGGTCCCTCCCGTTGTAAAGACCAGGTCCATCTTGCCGGTCACGCAGGCGGCCAGTTCTTGGCGCAGTCGATCCGCATCATCCGGAAGCAGTCTTGTCTCCACGGAGATGCGCCAACGCCCCGTGGCGAAATGCTGCTGTAATGCTTCATTGATGGCGGGGCCGCTGCGGTCGGCATAGTCGCCACGGCTTGCCCGATCACTGAGCGTGATAATCCTGATGCGCAGATGATCGGGGAGATGGACAATGGGGGCGCCAGGACGGATTTCGCCGCCTTTTAGAACACGCGTAAAGAGTCCCTGCTGGGGCATGATGCAGGTGCCGACTTCCCTGAAAATGGCGCACCCGTCGCCATGGCACTTTTTTCCGATCTGGGTAACTTCGAGTTCGACTGATCCCATCAGGAATCGGTCTCGCAGGCAGACTTTCTCCAGATCAAGGCCGGAGGTGGTGATGTTTTCGGCGAATTCGCCCGGTTGAAACAGGCGCTCGGACGCCTTGCCCAGGCGAATCATGCTTTCCCGGGAAAGAAGACTAACCTGGCGATGCCAAGGCCCGCTATGCGCATCGCCGACAATGCCATGGCCATTTACCGTGATGACCGGGACAGGGTGTTTCGGGGTTCCCTTGGCCTCCGAAATATTGACTGAGACAACGTTCATGATTTCCCCGCAGGCTGTTTGGTTTTTGAATCGAGGCGGATGTCGGTCAGCGTCATATTTTTATCCACCGCCTTGCACATGTCATAGACCGTGAGTAGGGCAACGCTTACGGCGGTCAACGCTTCCATTTCGACGCCGGTGCGATCCGTGCATTTAATTTCGCTTTTTATGGAAACGCCATTGCGGCGCAATGTCGCCGTTACGGCTACTTTTGTGAGGGGAACGACATGACACAGGGGAATCAGGTTCGCTGTCAGTTTGGCGGCCTGGATTCCCGCCAGTTCGGCGGTGAGCAGCACATTTCCTTTGGTCATTCCGTTGGCCCGGATCAGCTTGACCGTGGAAGGTTGCAGCGAAATCCATCCAGACGCTTTGGCAATCCGGTGCGAAAGACCTTTCGGCGATACGTCGACCATGCGCGGTCGTTGTTGCTCATCAATGTGGGTTAGTTTTTTCATCCGCATTCTCCCTCTACGGGTCATCCGCCCAAGGCGTGCATCCCCATATTGCTCTTGTTCCCGGCCTCGGGTTTATTCGCCACGGCCAGCCGGAGGGCCGTCTCGATTCCGTGTTCACGGATGGAGTAGAAACGGTTACTGAACAGGCAGGGAAAAATCCGCCCATCGCTCGACACTCGTAAACGGCTGCACGACTCACAATGCCCGCCATTGCTTCCGTGGATAGGCCAAAACTGGCCGGTCTTCAAATCCATTCGGCGAATATAGCGTATTTCCAGCCCTTGTTCCGCGGCAAAAGCTGCCACGGCCTGAGCATCCGGTTCGGCGGACGATTCGTTCACGACGCAGTTCAGCTTGACCCGTTCAAAGCCGGCTGACAGTGCCGCCTTAATCCCGGCGCGAACCTGGGCCACCTCGCCAATCCGGGTGATTTCCCGGAAACGGACGGGATCGATTGTATCCAGACTGATGTTAATGCGTTGGATGCCTGCCTGACGGAGTGGAGTGGCATATTCAGGAAGCAGTATCCCGTTCGTGGTCATGGTCAGTTCCGCGATACCCGCGATGCTGGCCAGCATGTGAATCAGATCCAGAATGCCGTGCCTCACGAGAGGTTCGCCGCCGGTTATCCTGACTTTGTCGATCCCCATCTCCACCGCTTTGGCGGTCAAAGCGTGAATTTCTTCAAAAGACAGGATGTTTTCGCGGCTGACCAGCGGCACCCCGTCGGCCGGCATGCAATATTCACACCGTAAGTTACAGCGATCGGTAACGGAGATGCGCAGGTAATGAATGCGCCTGTTAAATCGGTCGAACATGAGCCCGGGTCCCTTTCTTCCACTCTCTCACTCCCGCAGGAACTACCAACAGGGCATCCGCATGGGCAATGGCATGAATATGGGCGGACCCATGATAGTCCAGTGGTGCCACCATACCCGGTTGGGTAAATACAACAGGGATTGTTGTTTGACGTTCAGGTTTTTTTAGAACGATGTCATGTTCAAGTTCCACCGGTATTTCACGCGGATTGTAGGTGTGTCCCATCAGGCCGTAAATAAATGGTTTTATGAGCAATTCGAACACCACGAAGGTGGAAACTGGATTTCCCGGCATGCCGCAGCAGAATCCGTTTTCGCCGGCGCCGAATATCGTTGGTTTTCCGGGTTGCATGGCCACGCTTTTGAACAACAGCCGGTAACCGGCGTCTTCCAGAGCTCCGGCAACAAAATCATAAACACCGACCGAGACGCCGCCGGACATCAGGAGCAGGTCGCAATCTTTACCGGCTTTTTGAATGGCGGCCCGCAGAGCTTCCCGGCGATCGGCCACGATTCCATGGTAAACGACGGTTGCGCCAGTCGATTTTATTTGAGCAGCCAGTTGATAGCCGTTCGTATTGCGAATCCCTGCCGCCGGTGGCTTTTCCCAGGGCTCAACCAACTCATCCCCCGTGGCCATTACTACGACTTTCGGTCGCCGGTAGACCAGAACATCCCGTTGGCCGATGGCGGCACAAAGCACACCTGTTTTTGCAGGCGTAAGGAGTGTGCCCTGCCGTAAGACGGTGTCACCGGTTTTGACGTCTTCGCCCTTGGGACTGATGTTAGACGAGGTGCGAGTTCCCGTGAATTGGATATGGTGGGTTCCTGTTTGCCGGGTTTCTTCCACCATGATGACAATGTCGGCCCCGAGAGGGACAGGGGCTCCGGTCATAATGCGGGCACACTCACCGGTTCCTACGTTCTTTTGAGGGAAGTGCCCGGCGGGAATTTCTTCAATAACCGTAAGTTCTTTTCCCAAATCCTGTCGCCGGCAGGCGAAGCCATCCATTGCCGCTTTATTGAAGGGGGGCATGTCCACATCGCAGACGACATCCTGCGCAAGGATTCGGCCCAGGGATTCTTGTAGGGGCACTGTTTCGGTACCGAGTATGCGTGTCGCTGATGTAATGATCGTCTTTGCCTCTTCAAATGAGATCATAATATACTCCCTTTTCCGGGCATCCCTTCCCTGACATGTGCGGCCACGGCGACGTGATACTCTTCCATGGTGTTCAGGTTGCGGTACCAGTCCGCCTGCGGCATGTCGATAAACTTAACCTTAACAAGCTCGAATAGATCCGCCATCCGGCGCTTGCCTTGGTTTAAAATTTTCTCTGCATACCCGCCCACTGACTTCCGGTATAAGGCCAGCAGGGGTTCAGGCTGCTGGCCGGAAGAGAGCGGCATGACAATGTCACAGTCTTCGGAAGACTGAATCATCTTCATCAGGAAATGGGGATCGACAGCGGGAACATCGCACGCCGTTAGGAGATTCAGCTCGTGTCGGGATTCCGAAAGGCAGGAACAAAGCCCCATGAGCGGCCCCATTTCGGGTTGACGGTCGGGGATCACGCGACGTTGCAGAAAAGCGAACCTTCCGGGGTCGTTAGCACCGATGATGACCTCATCAAACCAGGGTAACAATTGTTCAACGATGTGTTGAATCATGGGGCGTCCCTGGATCGGGAGGAAATTCTTGTCCTGGCCCATTCTGCGGCTATGCCCTCCTGCCAGTACGATGGCCGTGGCATTTTGACGAATTGACCAGCACCCATTGGCCAAGGTGACACGGTCCGGAGACAGGTTCCAACCCGTGCCATTGAACTCCAAGATATGATCGGCATGGTGGATGACCCGCTGGCAGGATTCTTTCATGCGGGTGCTGCCTTTCTCCCGGAGGACAAGGAATATCCCGGGTTCCTGCACAAGGCGGGCCGAATTGGACTCCCAGATGGAGGGTTGATCACGGGGAAGCGCTTCCAGCAGGGCGCTGATGCCTTCAGCGAGGTGGGAATCCCTGACCCGCAACCAGAACACTTTCGAGGCGCCTGCTGCCAGCAGACGGGTTGTGTCTTTGTTTGGTGGACCTTCAGTGACCTGCTCAAGGCAGTATGTCCCCCTGAAATCCCCACAAACGCCGCAGCCGTCCCCGCCACGGGGGCAAGGGCTGCTTTCCTCATGGATGGTTGTGATTTTGACAGCGACGAGTGTCGTCCTGGACGGGGCATAACGGCGGATCAATTCGCAGGCCAGCAGTGTTTTACCGACGTTACGATCAGCAGAGCCGATCATTAAAATGTCTGGGCGTTTGTGCATTCTCCATCAAAAGCATCCCAAGAGGCATTGCCGGATCTTGATGCCCTCTTTGTCGCACAAACTGCCGATGCGTTTGGAAGTCACATGGAATTCCTCAGCTAGCCGCAAAGCCTTTTTGCAGGAGATTACAGGTTTTTCGTTTTGTTTCACTGTTGCTTTCAGCACTGCTGCCTTCAGGGTGTTTGCATTCATAAATTAGAAAACCTCAGGGTAGGCGATATCCACAAAAAGGGCCTCAAGTGAGTGTTTGTGTCCAAGTTCCATGTTCATCAGATTTTCAAAAAGCATCCGGACGTCGGTTTCTTTTGATGCGTGGGCCATGGTTCGGTAAAGCTCTGCCGCTTGAAATTCGTTTTTCATGGCCAATGCGACCGCATCACGCAACGGCATGTTGGGGGTAACGGCTGGCTGTTCTTCGGATTCGGCAACATGATAATCAGGCAGCGGATTGAATTTGGTTTCGAGCAAAGGGGCGGCTTTAAGGGTCGTCAAGAGGGATTTGTGTCGCAATTCCTCGATGGAGAGTCCGGTGAAAGCCTCTTTTACATCAGGGTTTTTCACTCGCTGGGCAAGTGCCGAATAAAACTGATAGGCGGCTTCTTCCTTTCGGATCGCCAAATCGAAAATCGCACTGAGAGGGTTTGGTAAGCTCATGATATGTTGTTACTCCTTTGACATCAGGTTAAGGGCGTGCTTGTCTATTGACCGTTTGAACATAAGGTGTGCCCGCGGAAATCTTTTCGATTTTAATGGCGCAGGCTTTGTATTCCGGGGTTTCGGTGACATTGTCATAGGCATCATTGGTAAGAACGTTTGCGTGTGCCTCAAAGAAGTGGAAGGAACACCAGCAAACGCCTTCGGGAGAACGATCCGTTACCCAGGCTTTCAAGGTAATGGTCCCGCGCCGGCTAGTGGCTTTGACGAGGTCATTGGTCTTAATGCCTAATCGCGAGGCGTCGGCCAGGCTGATTTCCATTAGTTCCTCCGGGAAGAGGGTTTCGAGTCCGACTGAATTCCGGGTTTGGGTTCCCGTGTGATAGTGCCAGAGTCGGCGCCCGGTGGAGAGCATGAACGGGTAATCGGCATCGGGAACTTCCGCCGGGGGGCGGTGATCCGTGCGACTGAACAATCCCTTGCCCCGGGTGAATTTTCCATGTAGGTGCAGGATGGGGGTTCCGGGGTGTTCGAGAGTGGGGCAGGGCCATTGAATGCCGATGTCCTCAAGGCGATCATAAGTGATGCCGGCCATGCTTGTGGCTGTCCTGCGCATGTCTTCCCAGACGCCCTGAGCTGATGTGAAGCGGAGGTCGACGCCCAGCCGTTGCCCCAGCTCCTGCATGATCCACCAGGTGGGTTTTGCCTGGCCCGGAGGATTGACAGCCTTGCGCAGGCGCTGCACGCGGCGTTCCAAATTTGAGTAGGTACCATCATCTTCATTAAAGCAGACATCGGGTAACACGACCTCGGCCAGTTCGGTAGTCAGGTTCGGGAAAATGTCCACCACGATCAGGAACTCAAGGGCTTTCAGTTCTTCAATAGTTTTTGCCATATTCGGCTCGGTTTGGACCGTGTTATCGCCTACACAGAGTAAAATCTTGGTGGCCCCGGTGGTGGCTTTATGCAGCATGGTGGGAATCTTGTACCCGGGCTTGAGGGAGAGGTTTTCTACGCCCCAGTCTTTAGCCATTTTCCCGGCTACACGGGGGTCATCCACCGGTTGATAGTTGTGGTACACGTTGGGCAGATCCCCCATATCGCAGGCGCCCTGTACGTTGTTTTGTCCGCGCAGCGGGTTAACGCCACCTCCGCGTTTTCCCAGATGCCCCAGCACCATTTGCAGGTTGGCAATGGCTTTGACATTATCGGTGCCGCAGGTGTGCTCCGTGATGCCCAGACAGTAAATGATATTTACGTTTTTTGCCGTGCCCAGGATGCGCGCGATAGTTCGCATGGTTTCGCCCGGGACGCCGCAAATTTCCGAAGCCTTCTCCACCGGGTAAGGATTGACCCACGCCCGAATGTCGTCAGGGTTTTCGGTAGAGGCACGCATGAACTGCTCGTTCTGCCAGCCATTCTTGAAGATTTCGTGAATGATGCCGTTCAGGAAGGCCACATCGGTGCCGACATGTTGCTGGGCATAGAGTGTGGCCCACCGCACCAGGTCTATTTTGCGGGGGTCTACCACGATCAGGGTGGCTCCTTTTTTCGCGGCCTGTTTGACATAATAGGAAACGACCGGGTGTGCTTCGGTCATATTGGAGCCGATGACAAAAATAACTTCGGCCTCCAGAATGTCGGAAATCGAGTTGGTCGCCGCCCCGCTACCAAAGGCGGTCGCCAGTCCAGCCACAGTGGGAGCGTGGCAGGTACGGGCACAGTGATCGACATTATTGGTTTTGATCACCGCCCGGGTGAATTTTGCCACGGCGTAGTTATTTTCGTTGGTGATCCGTCCGGAACCCAGGGCGGAAAAGACGTCGGGTCCATGTTTCTCGACGATGGCCTTGATTCGTCCTGCGGTGTAGTCAAGAGCCTCATCCCAGCTGACGGGTTCCAGTTTGCCATTTTTCCGTATGAGCGGCTGTGTCAGGCGTTTTGGGCTGGCATGAAATTCGTACCCGTAGCGTCCTTTTACACAGAGCATGCCGTTGTTAGGGGCGACCTCCCTGCCGGTGACGCGGATGACCCGGTTCTGTTGGCGATCAACGTGCAGGGTTATCTGGCATCCTACTCCACAGTAGGGACAGGTGGTGTTGACTTTGTCGAACTGCCATCCGCGGCCTTTACCCATGGCCTTTTTGTCGACGAGGGCCCCGGTGGGGCATAACTGAACGCACTCACCGCACTGCACGCAACTGGATTCACCCATCGGCAGATCGTTGTCACAGACGACCTTGGTGTCATGCCCCCGGAACCCGAAGTCCAAGACCTCGTTGACCACCACCTGATTACAGCCGGCAATACAGCGGCCGCACTTGATGCATTTGGCGTGATCCCGGAAAACAAACTCCGCGCTGGCGTCGGTTTCGGTAGAGGTGTCGATGGTAAAAGTGGGCCGTTCAATGCCCAACTCGTAGGCGGCATTCTGAAGTTCGCAACTGCCGTTTTGTTCGCAGGCCAGACAATCGTGGCGTCCGGAGGACAGCAACAGGTCGACCACCAGACGGCGGGCTGAGCGGATGGCGTCGGATTCGGTTTTCACGACCATGCCCTCCTTGACCTCGACGGTGCAGGAGGTCTGGAGACCACGCATGCCGTCCACTTCGACGAGGCAGAGGCGGCATTTTCCCGTAGCGCCGGTTTGGGGGTGATAGCACAAGGTGGGAATATGGATGCCATGCTGACGGGCCGCCTGGAGCAGGGTTTGACCGGCCTCCACCTCGAGGATTTTCCCGTTCATTATAATCTTCGTCATACTGATTTTCCTTAAGATTGTGGGGCCTGCTTTTGTGGGTGTCCGGCGTTTGCTTTCAGGGCAGGGGGCTTGGCTTTTCCGTTCCGGCGTACCGCCTTGAACTTACAGACGTCATAGCAGGTTCCGCAAAGAATACAGGCCTTCTGATTGATCGCATGGGTTCCCTTTGGCACACCGGAAATGCAGGCGACCGGGCAGTGGCGTGCGCAGGCTGTACAGCCCACACAGGCTTCGGGATCGATGTCATACGTCACCAGTTTGGAACATTTTCCTGCCACGCATTTTTTATCAATGATATGGGATTTGTACTCGTCTATGAAATGGCGGAGCGTTGACAGGACGGGATTGGCGGCAGTCTGGCCCAATCCGCACAGTGATGTGCGTTTGATTTCATTGCCCAGAGTCGTCAACCGTTCGATATCAGCCAGTTCACCCTGGCCATTGCAGATGCGGGTGAGAATCTCCAACATGCGCCGGGTCCCTTCGCGGCAGGGAACGCATTTCCCACAGGATTCCTCCTGAACAAATTCCACGAAGAAACGGGCCACATCCACCATGCAGGCATCCTCGTCCATCACAATGAGTCCGCCTGATCCCATGATGGCTCCCAGCGCGTTCAATGATTCATAATCGAGGGGGACTTTCAGATATTCCGCCGGAATGCAGCCGCCGGAGGGGCCCCCGATTTGCGCGGCCTTGAACTGTTTGCCGTCTTTGAGCCCCCCGGCAATATCATAGACCAGTTCGTTCAAAGGAGTTCCCACGGGTACTTCCACCAGACCGGAGATGTTCACGGAACCGGCCATGGCAAAGATCTTGGTGCCCTTGCTCTTCTCGGTGCCTTGGGCGGCAAACGTATCGCCACCGTGGATAATGATGTAGGGAACATTGGCGAAGGTCTCCACGTTATTCAGGACCGTGGGTTTTTTCCACAGGCCTTTCTGGGCGGGGAAGGGCGGACGGGGACGCGGTTCCCCCCGACGTCCTTCAATCGAAGCCATCAGCGCGGTTTCCTCGCCACATACGAAGGCCCCGGATCCCATGCGTATTTCCAAATCAAAGGCATAGCCCGAGCCCAGGATGTTACGACCGAGCAGTCCTTCATTTCGGGCCATCTCAATGGCCCGCTGCAGCCGTTCCACGGCGAGCGGATATTCGGCGCGAACATACACATAACCTTGGGATGAGCCGATGGCAAAGCCCCCGATCAGCATTCCTTCAATCACGCTGTGGGGATCACCTTCCAGTACACTTCGATCCATGAATGCACCCGGGTCGCCTTCATCGGCATTGCAAAGCACGTATTTGACATCACCGGGGCTCTGGCGGGCGGCGGCCCATTTGAGATGGGTTGGAAATCCCGCTCCGCCCCGTCCTCGAAGGCCGGACTTCCTGACTTCTTCAATTACGCGGTCCGGGGTCAAGGAGGTGAGCATTTTGGCTAACGCCTGATAGCCGTCGCGGCTGATGTAAGCGTCAATGCTGTTGGGATCGATAACCCCGCAATTTCGCAGCACGATTTTCGTCTGCTTTTTGAAGAAGGAGATATCCGTTTGAACGGGAATCGATTTCTTTTCCAGACCTTCTTTCCATGTCAGGCGTTCGATGATCTCGTGTTGGACAACATGTCTGGCGACGATCTCGGGGGCATCCGCCTCGGCGACATGTTGGTAATAGACGTTGTCCCGGCCCATCAGCAGGATCGGTCCCCCGGAGCAGGGGCCCATGCACCCGGTTTCTACAATCATCACGGTATTGTCGAGATTGTGTTTTTTCAGTTCAGCCAGCAGGGCCATTTTGACTTTCATGGCCCCTGAAGCGATACAGCCGCCGCCGGCGCACATGAAAATCTTTTCTTTCGTTTCAGCATTCACAAAATCGCGTCTGGCGGTCAGATCAGCAACTGTGGCGATGACTTTGGGATTCCTTTTCATGATTACGTTCCGTATGTCCGGCGGGGTTTACCGATACTGTGCCAGAATGTCCTTTATTTGCTCGGGTTTGACGAATTGGTGGACATCATCATTGATCATCATAGCGGGTGCCAGACCACAGGCTCCGAAGCAGCGACCCACATCAAGTGTGAAGGTCCGGTCTTCTGTTGTCTGGCCCACGGTGATTTCCAATTCCTGCTCCAAGGCAGAGAGGACGGCCTTGCCGCCCCGAACATAACAGGCTGTACCCAAGCAGACCCGGATCAGGTATTTGCCACGCGGCACCTGTGAGAAGAAAGAGTAGAAGGTTACGACACCATAGACGCGACTGTAAGGCTCGTTCAATTGTTCGCTGATGGTTCGCAGGACATCTGGAGGCAGGTATCCGAATAGGGTCTGGGCAATCTGCAACACGGGAATGAGTGCCCCCGGTTTGCCCTGATATTCCTTGATCACTTGCGCCAACCGGGCGTGGCAATCGTCATCTGAAGGGGGTGTGCAGCCACACTTACATCTTTCCTCAGTATTGGCCATGAAATTACCTCATCATTTTCTGAATTTGTACGGTTGAACAGTTGATATTTACATCATTTCAACCATTCTTTTTCTCATTCACGCATTTTCCGTATATAGAAGCAAAACTTATTCTTTTATATACCACCCTGTGGTAGTCATGTCAACGGAGGCCTCGGTTTTCCCTTATCGAGACAGGGTCTGCATCCGCGCGATGAACATGCCGTTGCAGGGACCTTCAGAGGGGCTGATTTGAAGTTGTCCCGGACAGAGGGTCTGATTCAGCGGGTTGATAAATGGCGCCAGAGTGAAGCCTGGTTCGGCTTCCAGAAACCGCGTTATGATGGCTTCGTTCTCCATGGCGGTCAGGGTGCATGTGGCATAGATGAGAATCCCGCCGGGCTTCAGTCGGGTGGCGCAACTCTTGAGCAAACGGGCTTGGATGGTTGTCAGTTCCGCTAGGCGCGTCTCGGTAATGCGCCACCGGGCGTCCGGATTGCGGTGCCAGGTTCCAATACCCGAACATGGGGCATCCAGCAGAATCCCATCAAAGGGACCTAGAGGCGGGGCGTCATTCAGGCCATCCCACTTCGCCGCCGTCACATTATGAATGCCGGTCTCGTGAACCCTTCGTTCAAGACTATCCAAAACAGACTGTCGGATGTCCGTGGCCAGGATAGAAGCCGAAGCGCCTGCCAGCAGGGCCAGATGCAGCGTTTTGCCGCCAGATCCGGCGCAGGCATCCCACCACTGTTGGCCGGGTTGCGGTTGACAGATCAGGGAGGCGACTTGTGAAGCCAGGTCTTGTATATCGATCTTTTCCCGAATGGGACGCGGCAGGGAACGCAGGTTGAGACCCCGGGTGACCGCGATGGCCGAACGGATTAGAGAATGTGGCGTTGGTTCGGCATGAAGATCGTTCAGTGTGGTAAGTATACTTTCACGCGCTTCAGGCTGTACGCGAAGCCATGTTGGATGCGAAGTTTGAAAAGCATGGATCAAGTTCGGACCGGATTGGCCCAACAGGGGAAGCGCCCATCCTGGGACCAGTTGATCCCCCTTTAAGGAATGCCCTGTACTATTCCCGAGATGCTGTGCCTTTTCTTCAAGTGTCATTGCGCCCATGAGCGCCAGTGATGAGGGCGAGATGGTGGCAAGGGCGGCCAGTTTTGCCATGGCGGGATGGAGTTCAGTAGAGTCCAGAAGGTGGGCGAAAACGGCTGCGGCCCTTAAGTCGGGCGCAACGAGGTCAAGCCAACCTTTCCAACGGAAGTAAGAGAATAGGGTTCCGGAGAAGAGACGCCGGTCCCGCGAGCCGAATTCAGTATGTTCCCGGTAAAAACGGGAAAGAAATGAGTCCACCGGTTGTCCGGAACCAACGGCTAATCGGGCCTGCGCAAGTATCTCAAGCAATACCTCGACCTGTCGTTCATGGATTCGGTCGGATCGCAATGGATTCATATCAGGTTAATCGTGAGAGGAAAAGGGCCGTATACATAAAGCCCATCCGGAATTGCTCTAGGGAATAGGATTCATTGGGAGCGTGAATGTTGTCGGACTCGCTGCCAAAACCCACCAGAAGGGCTTCGCCACCGGCAATTTGGGGCAGGTAGGATAAAATGGGAACGGAAGCGCCTTCCCAGAGGAAGGCTGTGGGCAGGGCAGACAGTTCGCCTAACACCTGACGTGCCATCTGAACATTGGGAGACGAAAGGTTGCCACGAAAGGCCGGTCCCCCGATTCCCTGCTCGGTGATTTCCAACTTCAGTCCAGGCGGGAGTTGCTTTTGGAGATGCTCCGTAATCAGCTTTAAAATACGTTCGGATTTCTGCCCCGGCACGAGGCGGGCCGATAGTTTTGCCATGGCACTGGCAGGGATGATTGTTTTACTACCCTTTCCGCCATAGCCCGAATGGAAGCCATTGATGTCGATGGCAGGGCGGAATCCGGTGCGTTCGACGGGAGTGAAGTCCTGTTCCCCCGCCACAGGGGGAACACCGGTAACAGATTGGTACCAATCGGGATCCAGCGGGTTGGCGTTGGCCAGTCTGCGCTCTTCCGCTGATGGCAGAGGAATTTCATCGTAAAAACCGTCAACCGCCACACGTCCATTTGCAGCATGGAGTGACGCAATTAATTTGCAGAGACCGATCGCGGGATTGGGAACACGACCGCCGTGAACGCCGGAATGCAGGTCATGATCCGGACCCGATACCACGATCGTCATATGGGCAATGCCACGTAGCCCCATGGTAATGGTTGGAGCGCCGGAGCTCACGGCACTGGTATCGGCGGCCATTACCAGGTCGGCCTTCAATGCATTCCGTTCCTGTTCCAGCACCTTGAGCACCTGCATGGCCCCCGTCTCTTCATCACCCTCAATCAGAATTTTGAGGGTGCCGGGAAGCGCATTCTGTTTAATCAGGATCTCGATGGCCTTCAGCGCGGAAAAGAGCTGGCCCTTGTTGTCCTGGGCGCCGCGGGCATAAATTCGGCCATTGAGCAGGGTGGGCTCGAAGGGCGGGGTTTTTCAAAGTGTCACGGGATCCTCGGGCTGGACATCATAGTGTCCATAAAAAAGCACGGTCGGTGCTTCCGGGGCGCCTGGACGTTCCGCAAATACCAGAGGGTGGGAAGCGGTGGGGATCAACCGGGTCTTGAATCCCATGCCGTCTAAATGGGTGATAAGCCAGTCGGCGCACCGGGCGCAATCATGGAGGTGTTTCTCACTGATACTGACGCTGGGAAACCGCAGGAACTCCTGCCACTCACGAATGAAGCGTTCGGAATTCGCGGTATAAAGAGATTCCAATGCGGTTACGTTCATGGGGACTGGCTCTCCAGGAGGGGTGTCAACGTATCACAAGAGGTTGGCGGCGATTGCGGCGAGGGTGCTGCGCTCACTTTTGGTGAGGGTCACATGGCCATGAATGGCCTGGGTTTTCATCCGTTCCACGGCATAGGCCAGGCCGTTACTGCTGGCATCCAGATAGGGATTGTCAATCTGGTAGGGGTCACCCGTCAGGATCATTTTCGTTCCTTCACCCGAACGACTGATAATGGTTTTGATTTCATGCGGGGTCAGGTTCTGGGCCTCGTCGACGATGACAAACTGGCGGGGAATGGAGCGCCCCCGGATATAGGTCAGCGCCTCCAATTCAATGATTTCATCCCGCATCAGCTTGTCAATGCGGTCCCGCACGGTATTCTTGTGCTGGTCATTGGCGCCGGTTTTCAACATCAGGTAAGTAAGATTGTCGAATATGGGCATCATCCAGTTTGCGAGTTTTTCCTCCTTGTGGCCGGGCAGATAACCGATGTCCTTGCCGAAAGGCATGATCGGGCGCGTTACAAGAATCCGGTCATAGCGTTTCTGGTTCAGTGTTTTTTCGAGTCCCGCAGCGAGGGCAAGCAGCGTTTTGCCTGTACCGGCTTTGCCAACCAGGGTGACCAGATGAACGGAGTCATCCATCAGCAGTTCCAATGCCATGCGCTGTTCACGACTCCGGGGTTTGATGTGGAACACGCTCTCGATTTTGGAGTTCATTGGAATGATGGTCCCGTTTCCGCCTGCCCGCCCCAAGGCGGTGAGGTGTTCAGTGCCCTCAGAAATAAGATTCACAAACTCGTTGGGGAGCAGGTGGAGGTCCGGGATTTCCACGCTGTGGTTGGCGTAAAATTCATCAATAATTTCCGGTTTTACAGTGACTTCCCGGTATCCCGAGAATAGTTCCTCAAAATTTATCTTTTCCTTCTCGAAGTCCATGACCTCAATGCCGAGTGCATCGGCCTTGATTCGGGCGTTAATGTCCTTGGATACGAAATATACGCGTTCCCCCTGCTTGTGCAGCCAGTAGGCGACCCGGATGATTTTGTTGTCTGGAATTTCTTCTTCCAGTCCCGAATCCTTGGAGGCACTGGGGGCGACCATGATTTTCAGGATGCCGCCGTTTTCCATCCGGACGCCCTCCCCCAGGCGACCGCTTTCCCGCAAGGCATCCAATCGGCGGATGACGCCTCGGGCATTGCGGCCAAGCTCATTGGTTTCCTTTTTGAACTTATCCAATTCCTCGATAACCGCCATGGGCAGAATGACGGTGTTGTCGGCGAAGGATTCAATGCAGGTGTGGTTGTGAAGTAAGACGTTGGTATCTAAAACAAAAGTTTTATCACTCATAATAAATATGTCAGCTCCTTTGGATTACGTTCAGTCAACATTCTCACGATGAAGGTATATCTTGGCAAGCAATTCCTGTTGTGAGTAAAGTCATTGACATGCAGAAGAAGACGGTTGTCCTGATGTGGCTTACGGTGGGGATACTGGGATCTATTTGCCAGGCAGGGGTAAATGTAGGGCCGCGTGTCGTGCTTGCGACTTTTTATCCTATCCGACTGGCTCTCATCAACCTTACGGCCGGGGTGGCCGGCGTGGAGGTGATTTCCCTGGCAACTCCGGAGACGGGCTGTTTACATGATTATCAGTTGACCACCCGTGACATGGCCCTGCTGACCAAGGCGGAAGTAATGGTGGTGAACGGGGCCGGTTTGGAAGCTTTCCTTGACGGGGTGGTTCACAGTCGCCCCGGATTGAAGGTGATTGATGCCAGTGCAGGTATTGATCTGCTCGTTTCGGGGGGCGTCACCAATGCCCATGTGTGGGTCAGTCCGGTCCGTCATATTCGGCAGATTCATAACATTGCGGACGGTTTGGCGGGATGGGATCCAGGCCATGCCGCGCAATACCAAGCCAATGCCGCCCTGTATATCGCCCGGCTCGAACGTCTTAAAAAGAAGATGGACGCCGCCTTGCGTCAGGTGCGCCGGCGTGACATTATTACGTTTCATGAGGCCTTCCCGTATTTTGCCGATGATTTCAAGCTCAAGATTGCCGGGGTCATTGAGCGTGAACCCGGTTCATCCCCCTCGGCGGCTGAGATGGTGTCATTGATTGAGCGGGTGCGGTCAAGCGGTGTGAAAACGATTTTTGTTGAACCCCAGTATCCAGCCAAAGTGGCCCAGTCAATTGCCCGGGAGACCGGGGCAGGGATATTCACACTGGATCCCGTTGTGTCTGGCCCTGATTCGCCCGATGCCTACATCCGGATTATGGAACAGAATATAGCCGAACTCGAGCGGGCGCTTCGCTGACTTTCAGCTTGGATAACTCGGAATAAATGCGTAGTTTAAAAAAACAAGGGGTAACTTTGCGGGAAAACCTGAGTTCAATGTGAGTAATATTCTGATTGAACATCTCGACTTTGTGTTTCTGGTCTATGGATTGATCTTCTTCCTGTTCGCCATTACGGCCGGTTTCATGGGACTGAAACGGGGGAACAATACATGTTGGCGATGGTTGTGCGCCTTCGGCGTGATCCACGGGTTGGCAGAATGGACGGATATGCTGATCCCCTTGATGGGGAGGCAACCATGGTATTTTGTTCTGCGGGCCATTCTGTTGGCAGGATCCTTTACAAGCCTCTTTGAATTTGGCCGCAGGACGGTCATCTGGCACGGAAAAGGGAAAGCTGGGTTTTGGATTTATGGGCCCATTGTGCTGCTGATCCTGTTTCAAGCGCGAATGTTCCCAGAGGATTTTCTGGCGTTGGTGCGTTGGAATCTGGGGGTTCCCGCTGGCTTGCTCGCTGCTTTGGCGTTATGGCAACTGGGGGCCCCGCAGCGCGATAAAAACCTGCAATGGATGTATGTGGTAGGCCCGATTTCTCTTGGACTGTACTCCCTCAGCGCCGGAATCGTTGTCTCGCCAGCCCATTTCTGGCCTGCCGATCATTTCAATGAGCAATGGTTCTTGAATACTACGGGGATACCGATTCAGATCATCAGAACTCTATTGGCTGGTATTGCGGCGTTAACCCTGTGGTGTGATTACACGAATTGGAGAACACAATCGTATAGCGCAGACTTTGCCCGGCGCGTCAGGTATGTCCGGTGGACTTTGTTTATTGCCATCTCGGTGGTTGTGGTAGGCGGGTGGTTTCTGGTTGAACGGGCCGATCTCCAAACCCGGCAAGATCATATGCGGCGATTGATAGGCTTGTCACGCGGAGTGGCTGCGGTCTTCAACCCCGGCGAAATCCGTGTGTTACGGGCTGAAAATGGTGACCCGCAGATGCCTCTTTATCTCAACTTGAAAATGAAATGCCAACGCATTTGTGAGGTGGATTCCAGTATCCGTTATGTCTATGTGATGACCAGAAGCGGAGAAAATATAGTTTTTTTGATGGATGTGGAGCCGGAACGATTCAGATCTGTGGTGGATCGGGTAAATGCGGTTCCCGGTGAGATCTATGATAATCCCCCTCCTGAAATCATGGAGGTATTTAAAACACGGGAAGCGGTTGGCGCAAAACCCTATCGCGATTTCTGGGGGATGTTTGTATCCGGCTATGCGCCGATCCTGGATTACGATGGAAATGTGATGGCCGTGGTAGGAATTGACGAACGATGGAGCGAATGGCTTTATGATATTACTTGTGCCCGCTTGGTGCGCATTGTTTTGATCGGATGCACGATTCTTCTGCTCCTGTTTTTTGCCGTATTGTGGCGTCGTGAAATTGATGGGGCACAGATCCGGAATGCGAGCAGCGAACGGGTGCAGATACAGCAATCGGCATTGCTCCGAATCGCCAATTCCGCCTCTGTGGCGGAAGGGAACGTCTTTGTTATGGCCCGGTCTGTGACGCAGGAGATCGCAGGAGTGATCGGGGTTGAGCAGGCCGAATTGTGGATCAAGGACAAGGAAAGTGAGAAATTCCGCACCGAGGATGTGTTCTCTGCCCATTTCAACACACATACGTCGGGGCAGTTCTCCGGTGTGGGGGAAGGGGATGCCTTTCTAAAAATGCTGGAAGTAGGTCGGATTACCCTCTCCACCAATGTTCAAGAAGATCCCCGTTTCACGGGTATTCTAGAGGACCTCGGCTGGCAGGCGCGAGCTGTCCTGGTGTCGCCGCTGCGTGTGTCCGGCAGGTTGGCCGGATGGGTGATGGCGGTGCAAACCAGCAGGTGTCGGAACTGGCTGTTGGATGAAATGAGATTTGTTTCAGAAATGGCGGATCAAGTGACCCATACGATGATTAATAATGACCGCCGGCTGGCGGAAGAGGCCCTGCAAAAAGCAAATAATGAGTTGGAGCTGCGGGTTCAGGAGCGGACTGCCGCCCTGGCCAAAAAGAATGAGGAACTGTCGCGGGAGATCACGGAGCGCCTCCGGATTGAGGAGGAACAGCGCAGCCTGCAAAACAAGATGCAACAGGCCCAGAAACTGGAAAGTCTCGGATTGATGGCCGGAGGTATTGCCCATGATTTCAATAATATTTTGATGGCTGTTCTGGGGAATGTGGAGCTGGCGCGTCTGAAAACCCCGGAAGATTCCCCCGTTTATGAATACTTGCAAGACATCGAAAGCGCCTCGTGCCGGGCGGCTGAACTTGCACGCCAGATGCTGATCTATTCCGGCCGCAGCCACGCCAGCGTTCAAGAAATTGATTTGAATGCGATGATTCAGGACATGACCCGTATTCTCAAGGTGTCTCTGGGTGAAAATACTCGAATTCAATATGATCTCGAACAAGAACTTCCTCATGTCGATGGGGATCTGACCCAATTGCGCCAGGTCCTGATGAATCTTGTGATTAACGCCTCCGAGGCCATCGGTAAACAAAGCGGATCGATTTCCCTGGGTACGGGAGTCATTCACTATGACAAGGCGATGTTTGAAACGATGTGGCTGAAGGAGAATTTGCCTGACGGCAAGTATGTCTTTATGGATGTGAGTGATACCGGGTGTGGCATGGATGAACTCACCGTGAAACGGATCTTTGATCCCTTTTTTACGACAAAATTCACCGGGCGCGGACTGGGTTTAGCTGCCGTTTTAGGGATCATCAAGGGCCATAATGGCGCCATCGATGTCGTTAGCCATGTGGGGAAGGGTACCCGTTTCCGCGTTATCTTCCCCGTGGGCCGCCGTGATTTGGACCCTGGGAAGAATATATCCAAGGCGGTCGGGAAAGGTGGATAATGGAATTGAGTGGATTCCCTGCAACTAAAGTGGTAGGGATAATGACATACGGAGGATGTGACTTATGAGTAACAAAGAGACCAGAGATCCCAACGAAATTCGTGATTCTGACATCGTATTTGTCTGTCCGTTTTGCAGTAAAAGCCTCGCGATTGATTGCCGCGGAGCGGGCTTGACCATTTCCTGTCCGGATTGTAGCAATAAAATCGAGATTCCTATTCCCGAAGGGATGGAAGTTTCTGACATTGACAGTTCAGATGCCGACAAGGCGGTACGGCTGATTCACATGCGTGAGGTCATCTCAGATTCACAACAGCGCATTCTGGACCTCGAGCAAGATATCAAGGATGTGATGACACGTCGGGATGCCTTGGAGGCCATTCGAACTGAAAATGCCTTGCGCTTTGAAGTGATCGAACGCGAAGTGGCCAATATTCAGCGTTCACTCCTTCGCATTACTGAAGTTTTGGGCAGTATCCAGGATGCAGAGACGTCAACTCAGGGCCGCAAGTAGTCTGGACTCGACGGAAGACCAGGAGTAGTGGGCCTGTACATACCGTTTTCCGGCTTTTCCCATGGACTCCCGCAGCCCCTGTCGGGTTAATAGCAGCAAAAGCGACTCTTCAAATTCCGGATAGTTCCGGAACCAGAGCCCGCCATTTGATTTCCGGCAATGATCCAGCATGACCTCGCCAGCTCCATGGACCAAAACCGGGGCGCCAGCCAGCCACGATTCCAGAATGACGATACTGAAACTTTCATTGACAGAAGGGTGACAAAAGGCCACCGCCCCCGACATGGCATCATGTTTTTCTTTTTCAGGGACAAAGCCGAGATCCAGGATATGGGGTGCAAGTTGGGGCGGGGGGTCATAGGGGCCGCTTCCTGTCAGAACCAGTTTCATATCCACACCGGTTCTTTCCCGGAAGACCTCCAGATAATCGAGCAGGATCGGGGTTCCCTTCATCGGTTCCCGCCGGCCAGAATAGATAAGGTAGGGTGAGTTAAGCTGATGTCGCTGGCGGAAGGCCGCAGGGTCGGTTGCAAACTCTGCCAACCCCATACCGACTATGTGGGATTTTGAAATGTCCAGACCGTAGAGGCGTCGGGCAAGTTGCTGCTCGGGCTCGGAATTGAATATCCAGCCCTTAACATTCAGGAACATCTCTCTGACGGTCTTCAGATAGGCAAATGACTCATCATGCAGGCAGGGGAGAAGGAGGGTCCTGTCCGGATGAATCTGGCTGGAAAAATAAACTAGTGCGAAAAGATAGGGGCCCATGACGATCCGGTCGTACTGGTGTCCTTCGGTCTTGAGATACTGGTAAAGGGCCTGGCTGTTGACGTTGTTTTTTTGCCAGCTCAATTCCTCATCCCGGGTTATTTCCGCGCCCCGGCTGATCCGGTTCTGAACCGAAATGAAAGTGTCAAGATCGCGGCCTGAATCCACGGGAAAGTAATGGACCGTGATCCCGGCGATCGAGACGCGGCCCGGGAGGATTTCATTTTCCCACGTGAAGTGGTTGCGCGCACAGGTCGTCAGATAATCCACTTGCCATCCTTTGACGACCAGTCTCTCTGCCAGTTGGCGGAGAAGCGTTTCAGCGCCCCCGACGGTCGGACCTTCCGAGAAGCGGGGTGATACAAAAGCTATGCGGGGAAGGGTGGACATCAAGGCGGGGGGAGTCTGGACTCCAGTTTGACGATGCGCTCTTCGAGAGACTTGATTTTGTCGCGGTATTTCTTATCCACTTCTTCGGTGGCGGATAATAATAGTCCGTTTACCTGGTTTTGTTGTGACCAAAGCCGGTACGTATAGAATTTCAGAAGGCCCCAGATGGTCTTCTTGAGTTTGACCAACAGTGGGGCAAAGGCCGCCCGCCGTTCGCGAATCTCAAAGTCATTGATGTCAATGAACACGGCTTCCCGGAGGCTTTCCATGTAAAAGTCGAAGAAGTTTTCGTCCTTCTTCATGTTCATCAGGTTAAAGCGTTCCGCACGGGCCAGTTGGGCCCCTGCATAAGCACCCGATTGCATTTTTGCCGCCACCGTTTCCTGGATCTCAGCCATGATTTTCTGGCTGTCCACTCCATCGGCGCCTATTTCAAACAATCCGGTACTCATGATGGGGGGGATTGCCTACAGTTTTTGAATGCTGATCATCGGTTCGTCTTTTTTGACAGGCGTTCCATGCTTGATCACCAGGGAGACGATCTTGCATTTGTAAGGAGCCTTGATCGGGTTGAAGAGCTTCATGGCTTCCACAATACAGACGGTGGCCCCTTCCTCAACGACATCGCCTTCCTGAACAAATTCAGGTTTTCCGGGACCTGGTGAACGATAGAAGGTCCCGTTCAAGGGGGCGTTGATGCTTGGGCCTGCCGCAGGAGCAGGTTTGGCCGCCACCGGTGCCGTGTCCGGTGCGGCGGCAGCGGCCTTTGGAGTGTTGGCCGCCACGGGAGCGGCCAGCGCCGTCGCCGGAGTGGCGGCCGGTGTGGCCAAGGGGCCCGAAGTGATACCCGCCGCGTTAATGCTGATCACACTGCCCCCATGCTGGATCGTGATTTGTGAAAAGTTCAGGGCACTGATTTTGTCAATCAACTGGCTGATCTGATTGTAATCCGTTGGCGCAAGGAACGGAATGGCGGGGGCCGTTGCCGGAGCCGGAGTGGGTTTTCCCGCAGCCTGTTGCTTGGCCAGTTCTACATCCGCAGGAATGGGCGGCCGCTGTTCCGGAGGAAGCGCGCGCCATTTGAAATAATCCAAGGCGACCTCGGGGAAGAGGCAATAGGAAATGATATCCTCCTCCTTCTTGATCAATTTGGGATCAACCCCTTCGGTGGCTTCGGGCAGCATCGGCTTCAGAAGGTCGGCCGGTCGGCCGGTGATAGGTTTTTCATTGCCGAGAATTTTTTTCACCACCGCTTTGTCCATGGGGGCGGGGGATCGGCCGTAGAGGCCGAGGGCGTAATCCTTGACTTCCTGCGCCACCAGCGAATACCGATCGCCGGACAGGACATTCATGACGGCCTGAATGCCGATAATCTGGCTGGTGGGGGTGACAAGCGGGGGATAACCGAGGTCGGCCCGAACCCGAGGCAATTCCTCAAAAACAAGATCCAATTTATCGAGGGCGCCTTGCTGGGCAAGCTGGCCACGGAGGTTGGAGATCATCCCGCCGGGGATATGATGCAACAGCACTTCCGGATCAATAATGTTATCTGCCACATGGGCCTTGAGCTGGCGTGTCGGGGCCAATTCCACAAAGAATTTGCAAACCTGCCGGAGCGCCTCCTGATCCAGATTGGCGTGATAATGTGTTTCCGAGAATATGGCCAACATACTCTCGACGGGGGGCTGGGACGAAAAGCCCGCCATCGGCGAAATGGCGCAGTCAATGGCCCCCGCTCCGGCACGGACCGCTTCCACGTAGGTGGAGGAGGCCATACCACTGGTCGCATGCGAATGGACCTGGATCGGAATTTTGGTCTCACGGACCAAGGCGGACACCAGACGTTCTGCGGCGATGGGGGTCAGGATTCCCGCCATGTCCTTGATACAGAGCGAATCAATGCCCATGGCGATTTGTTCTTTCGCCACCTTGACATACAGTTCAACCGTATGGACAGGACTGACGGTGTAGCTGATGGTGCCCTGGGCGTGTCCGCCATATTTTTTGACGCACTTGATGGCCTGTTCAAGGTTGCGGGAGTCATTCAACGCATCGAAAATCCGGAAAATATCAACGCCGTTGGCCACCGCCAGCGCCACAAAACGATCCACAACGTCATCGGCATAGTTTTTGTAGCCGAGAATATTCTGTCCCCGCAGCAGCATCTGGAGGGGCGTCTTTTTGGCATGGGCCTTGATCTGACGCAGGCGCTCCCACGGATCCTCCCGGAGGAAGCGGAGACAGACGTCAAAGGTGGCGCCGCCCCAGACTTCGAGTGAGTAGTAGCCGACGTTATCCACGACATCAATGATCTTCATGATGTCGCTGGTACGCATCCGGGTTGCCCAGAGAGATTGATGGGCATCCCGGAGCGTCGTGTCGGTAATGCGCAAGGGAATATGGTTGGCGCTGTCGCGAATGATATCCTGAGCTGTGATCGATTTTTTCTTAGCCATAATCTTTCCTTTCTAAATTATTTAAAGCGTCCCATTGCTGCGAATTTTTCAAAACGACGGCTGGTAAGTTTTTTAGGAGCGACCTTTTTGAGGGAACTTAAGTGTTTCAGGAGGACCTTGCGGGTGGCCTTCATTGTCCCATCAAAATTACGATGAGCCCCCCCGACGGGTTCAGGGATTACTTCGTCAATAATCTTAAGTTGGAGCAATGACTTGGCGGTGATTTTGAGGGCATTGGCCGCCTCATTGGCTTTGGTGCCATCACGCCAGAGGATGGAGGCGCACCCTTCTGGAGAGATCACCGAATAAACGGCATTGGAGAGCATGAGCACGACATCGCCCACCCCGATCCCAATCGCGCCGCCGCTCCCCCCTTCACCGGTTACCAGAGCGATGATTGGGGTTTTAAGGGCGGCCATTTCCAGCAGATTACGTGCAATCGCTTCGGCCTGCCCGCGCTCCTCGGCATCCCGACCAGGGAAAGCTCCGGGAGTATCAATAAACGTCACTACCGGGATGTGGAATTTTTCAGCCAACTTCATCAGGCGCAAAGCCTTGCGATAACCTTCGGGACAAGCCTGCCCGAAGTTGCACTTGATTTTTTCATCCAGCTCACGACCCTTTTGATGCCCAATAACCATAACCCGGTGGTCATCAATCATGGCAAATCCGCCGATCATCCCGCGATCATCGCCAAAGAGGCGGTCACCGTGCAGTTCAATAAATTCCGAGCAGAGTCCCTTGATAAAATCACGGATCAGGGGGCGATCCGGGTGGCGGGCCACTTGAACAGTCTGCCAAGGGGTTAAGTTGGCATAGGCTTCCTTGAGCTTCTCAGCCCGTTCGAGTTCCAAGCTGTTAAGTTCTTTGACCAGTGAGCCGGTGGGTTCAGGATTTTTAGCCTTGAATTCCTCAATTTTAGCTTCGATATCAGCAACTTCTTTTTCAAATTCCAGACTCATCGTTAACTCCATCTTTTAGGGATTTCGAGTATACGTTCGAACAGCCGTGCATGACTTAGCGGCAGCCGGCGTATTTCAGAATTTTGTAGAGCATCTCTTTCATTTCTTTGCGATGCACAATCATGTCCACGAAACCGTGGTCTACGAGGTATTCTGCTGTTTGGAAGTCTTCGGGAAGTTTTTGCTTGATAGTCTCTTCAATCACACGACGACCGGCGAAGCCAATCAGCGCGCGGGGCTCCGCGATATGTATATCTCCCACCATTGCGTAACTTGCTGATACACCGCCCGTTGTGGGGTCTGTCATGATCGAAATATAGGGAAGATTGGCTTCCCGAAGCTGTGCCAGAGCCGCACAGGTTTTAGGCATTTGCATCAACGAAACGATGCCTTCATGCATACGCGCCCCTCCTGAAGCGGAGATGATGATATAAGGAAGCTTATTCTTGACTGCGTACATAGCCGCCAAAAGGATTTTTTCGCCTGTTCCGCTGGCCAAACTGCCTCCCATGAACCGGAAGTCCATAATGGCCATGGAAACCTTGATTCCCTTGATTTTTCCTGCCCCGGTGACAACGGATTCCTTCATTCCTGTCTTTTCGCAATTTTCAACTGCCTTTTCGGCATAGGGTCCCTTGGAATCCGAGAATTTAAGTGGGTCGTTCCAGCTGATTTTTGGGTTTAATTCAACAAAAGTGCCCTCATCCAGCAGCAAATCTACCCGTTCATTCCAAGTCAGGCGTTCGTGGAAATGGCAACGATCACAGACCTTAAGATTTTTCTCCCATTCTTCCCTGTAGATATGGGCTTTACAAGATGGACATTGAATCCAGATTTCCTCTTTGCTAGGGGAATCCAGTTTGGCGGCTGTCGTTTTTGCTTTGGTAAACCAACCCATGGGCCGTCAAGCCTCCTTCTAAGGTGTTTCAGTTCTCTTTAATGGGGAAAAGAGATATCACGGCAGAGTCCTTATTTCAAGGGAAAAGGAGGCGGGAAAGGAACAGAGTGAATGATGCTATGGTGGTGTGCCGGGGTAGACCGGGACAACGCCCTGACTACCAACGAATAAGGATTGCATCGCCAAGGGGATAAGTTCATAAAGCGGCATGATTTTACCCGCTGAATAGGAATTAGAATGACAAATAACGTGCTGGTGTTTACAGCGACTTATAACGAACGCGATAATATTGAGACTCTTTGCCAGACGGTGCTGGGCCTCGATAAGGGCTTCGACATGATGGTGGTCGATGACAATTCACCGGATGGTACCGGCCAATTATTGGATGCCATGGCCGCCCGCGAACCACGGTTGTCGGTTGTTCACCGCTCAGGAAAACTGGGCGTGGGTAGTGCTCATAAGGTGGCCATGCATTATGCGCTCGAGAAGGATTACCAGGTTCTCGTGACGATGGATGCTGATTTCTCCCATCCGCCGGAGGATATCCCGCGACTGCTTGCCAGTCTGGAGGCGGCTGACTTTGTTGTTGGATCGCGCTATGTGAAGGGGGGCAGTTGTGATTATACCGGGTATCGGATTGTCGTAAGCATGTTGGCGAATTGGGGAGCTCGATTGTTATTGCGAATCCCGCTTCATGAAGTGACCACGTCATTCCGCGCCTTCCGGGTATCATTTTTGCGAAAAGTGGACCTTGAATCCATCCAAGCCCAAGGTTACAGCTTTTTCATGGAAGCGGTTTTCCAGCTTTACTGTGCCGGGGCCCGGCTGCACGAAATCCCATTTCATTTTGTTGACAGAACGGCCGGGGTATCCAAAATTCCCCGTGGTGAGATTTTTAACGGAATCCGGCAACTTTTGCGTCTTGCATGGAAATGGCAAGTTTCGAAATGGAGGTTACGATGAGTATACGAAGATTAAAGGCAGCCATCCGTGATGTTCCTGATTTTCCCAAGCCAGGCATCCTGTTTAAGGATATCACCCCGGTTCTTCAGGATCCGAAATTATTTCACGCCGCGGTGGATTTGTTCGCCAAGCGCCACCGTGGCAAAGGAATCAGGAAAATCGCGGTAATCGATGCCCGTGGCTTTCTGTTTGGTTCAGCGTTGGCCTATAAGCTGAAAGCCGGCGTTGTCCCCATCCGGAAAAAAGGGAAATTGCCATATCAAACCTTCGAGGAAAGCTATGACCTTGAATATGGATCTGCGACACTGGCGATTCATGTGGATGCCTTCTCCCTGGGTGAACCGGTCGTTCTAGTGGATGATCTGTTAGCCACAGGTGGAACCGCATTAGCTTCGGCAAAACTGATTGAGCGGGCAGGGGGAAAGGTCGAGGAGATCGACTTCCTTGTTGAACTGGGATTCCTGAATGGCCGGGCGAAACTGGGCGGCTATAACCTGTTTGCTCCGATCAAATATTAAGGCCAATCGTATCGGCAATGGCCTTGGATTTGACGGGGGAATCGACAAGTCGTACCAGGGTTAAGGCAAAATCAAAGGTGGTTCCTGCCCCTTGACTCGTGACAATGTGCCCATCCACAACGGTTGGCGCAGGGAGCCGGGGGGTAACCGTCAGCCGGTTGGCAACCCCCGGATGGCAGGTCGCCTTTTTGCCATCCAGAATTCCCGCCGCTTGTAATGTTAAAGGCGCCGCGCATACGGCGCCTAGCCATTTATTATCCCTGTAAAATACCTGAATGGCGTCCAGTAATGGCTGGAACTGGAGAAATCTTTCTACCCCCGGTGCGCCACCGGGAATCATTAAAATGTCGAACTCCGTGGGGATAATATCATCCCAATGGCAGTCGGGCATCAGGCGGACCCCGCGCGATGCGGTCAGAAGGCCGGGTTCTATCCCCGCCAACACGACTTTCCATTGGGCGCGGCGAAGGATATCCACGATGATCACCGCTTCCATCTCCTCGGTGCCGTGGGCGATAGGGACAAGAACGTTGGGCATGGGGGAAGACTCCTTAATCGTTTCTTCTCCCGCCGAGCAGTCCCGCACGGTAGAGGTAATAGAGCAAGGTCAGCAGGGCGGTGATAGCCGAGGCCACATAGGTTAAAAAGGCCGCATTCAAAACACGTCCGGCATCTTCCTGTTCGCGGAAACTGACAATGCCTGACGAAACCATGAGCTTTTTGGCGCGTGCGCTGGCGTCCCATTCTACTGGCAGGGTGATCAATGAGAAGACCACCGTGACACTGAACAGCACGATGCCGATCATGATCATTTTGGGGTTTTGCATAAACATCCCGAGCAGAAAGAAAATGTAGGAACCCATGCTGCCAAACTGCGTGGCAGGTACCAGCGATGAACGGAGCCCCAGCCACACATAGGCGGAGGCATGTTGCAATGCATGACCGGCTTCATGACAGGCCACCCCAATGGCTGACAGAGAAGGAGAATCATACACACTCTCAGACAGGCGAAGGGTTCGCGAGGTGGGGTCATAGTGGTCGCTCAGGAATCCATCCGCCCGCTCAATTTTGACATTGGTCACCCCATTACGGGCTAACATCTGGCGTGCGGCCTCAGCGCCGGTCATGCCGGAAGCGGCCATTATTTGCGAATAGTGGGCGAAGGTGGATTTGACCTTAAAGGTCGCGATCAACGCCAGGATCATGCCGGGCCCCACAAACAATAAGTAGATAGGATCGAAAAACATGGTGAATATCCTCCTTACATTGGGTTTTTAACGTATTGTTTGACAAATGGTTATAACGGCGACCCCGACGATGTCATCCACGCTGCATCCGCGCGAAAGATCATTCACGGGTTTGGCGAGACCTTGAAGAATGGGGCCATAGGCCAAGGCACCGGCCAGTCGCTCGGTGATTTTATAGGATATATTGCCTGTCTGAAGATCGGGGAAAATCAGGATATTGGCAGCCCCTTTCAGGGCGCTATCCGGACATTTCTTGGCCGCGACGGCGGGAATAATGGCGGAATCGAACTGAAGTTCACCGTCGATAACGGCCTCCAAACCCAGTTCCGCCACCCGCTTCCGGGTTAACTCCGTGGCTTTGATCATTTTGTCTACAAGGGGGTGTTGGGCACTCCCGTGAGTGGAGAACGACAGCATGGCGACACGAGCCTGACCGCCAAGCAGCGCTTTATGAGAGGAAATGGTCGCCACAGCGATATCCACCAACTGCTCGGCGGTGGGGTCCGGATTGACGCCACAGTCGGCGTAAAGCAGGACGGTGTCGCCGGACGGGGTTGGTTTGACCAGTTCCATTGCGAAGAAACTGCTTCCCGTCTTGATGCCCGGGGCTGTGCCGACACATTGAAAAGCCGCACGAACCATGTCAGGAGTGGAGGCAATACTGCCGCCGACCAGACCGTCAGCCATGCCCAGGCGCACCATCATGTCGCCGAAATAAAGACGATCATTCAAGAGGATGCGGGCCTTCTCAATGGTAAGACCCTTGTTTTTACGGATTTCAAACAACGCCTGGGCGAGGCGTTCGAAATCCGGTGAATTGGGGTAATCCAGGATGGTGACGGGAAGTCCGTCAAAGGAAATTCCGGCGGCAGACTTCTGGGCTTCCGGTGGCGTTGCCAATACAATGACGCTGGCAATCTGCTGTCGGGCTATCTTGACCGCCGCCTGCATGACGCGCGGGTCATGACCTTCGGCCAGGACAAGGGTGCGGTGTACCGCACGTGCTTTCGGAATAAGTGTTTCAAGTAAAGACATGGCAATATCCTTATTTTGAGAATTATTTATTTTGAGAATTATTTTACACAAGCGGGGCAGGGGAGCATAGATTTATCAGGGACTGACAGCAAACGGACCGTTTCCCTGGCAATCATCAGTTCCTCATTGGTCGGCATGACAATCGCTTTCAACTTGCTTTCCGGGGTACTGATAATCGCAGGACGACCGATGGCCTGATTGTTCTTCTCAGGATCGAGATAGCAGCCCAAGGATTCAAGTTTACGGATCGTCTGTTCACGGATATAGGAACTGTTTTCTCCGATTCCGCCTGTAAAGACGATGGCATTGGCCCCATTGAGCAGGGTGAAATAAGAGCCGATATAAGAGACCAGCCGCTGGACGAACATGCGAATCCCCCGTTGGGCCTGAAGGTTGCCTGCCTCGGCAGCGGCAATGTTATCACGCATATCCCCGCTCCCGATACCGGAGACGCCCAGTAATCCACTGCATTTATTCAACAGCTTATCGATGGCGTCCGGCGTCATGCCGCGGCGGGCCAGATAGAGCACCACGGCCGGGTCAATATCACCGCACCGGGTTCCCATGACGAGTCCGTTCAGCGGGGTCATGCCCATGCTGGTATCCAGCACATTGCCACGTTCAACCGCCGTGATGCTGGCGCCGTTGCCGAGATGGGCGGTGATCAACTTGAGCTCACCCAGGGGGGCGTTCAGAAGGGTGGCGGTGGCATAGGAGACAAATTTATGGGAGGTGCCGTGGAATCCATATTTCCGGATGCCATACTTCTCGTAATATTCATAAGGAATGGCGTAGAGATAGGAAGAGGCCGGCATGGAGTGATGAAAGGCGGTGTCGAAAACGGCCACATTGGGAATCCCCTCAAATACCAGTTGGCAGGCCTCAATCCCGCCGAGGTTGGGCGGATTGTGAAGCGGCGCCAGGGCGGCGCATTCCTGAATATTGGTTTTTACTTCATTGGTGACAATGACCGAGTCGTGGAAGTTTTCTCCGCCATGAACGACGCGGTGACCAATGGCCTCCACATCCATCAGACTGTTCAAGACGCCGACGTCACTCTCAACCAGTTTTACACACACCAATTTCAAGGCTTCTGCATGGTTGGATACGAAGGCTTGTTCCTTAAAGGATGTGCCATCGAAACGTTCATATTTGAGAAAAGGTTCGTTCAGCCCGATTCGTTCCACGATCCCTTTCGCGAGGATCTTTTCCTGATCCATTGCAAACATAGTGAATTTAAGGGATGAGCTTCCGGCATTGACGACGAGTACGTTTACCGGTCCGCGAAGTGATACAGATGCAGCCATAATGATTCCTCAAGTACCTGAAAAGGTTTAGTCGTTAAAAAAATCACGATATATTTGCATGACCACGACGTTAAATTCAAGCTTATACGCTAAAATGAGATCCTGATTTAGATACAGCCTATTCAGAGGGTTATGCGGGTACGGCGATAGCGGGCGGGGGTTACCCCGGTCAGGCGTTTGAAATGCTTGATGAAATAACTTTGGTCGTTGAAGCCCACCTCATACGCGACTTCGGTGCAGGATTTGCTGGTGTTTTCCAGTAGCTGAATGGCGCTTTGAACCCGCGAATGGATGATAATCGGGAGCAGGGTTTTTCCTGTGTGCTCTTTAATCACATGGGCCAGGCGATAAGGACTCAATCCGACTTCCCGGGCTACATCTTTAAGTTGAATCGGTTTCATGAAGTTGTGCGAAATATAATCAAGCGCTTTGGTGACATGGCTGTTGGACCGGTTGAACCCATGCAGGTAAATCCCCTCGATAAAATCGTTCAACGCATCGGTCAGGACACGTGATAACGCTTCGAAATCACGGGCCTGGATCAGGCGTTCCATCCATTGGTGATTTCGCGCAATCAGCGACTCCAGGACAGGACTGTCTTCCACTGCCGTACGGGTGAGATAGCCCATCATTTCAATGGCCCGGGCGCGGAGGATGACCAGCTTGGGGGAACTAAGATACATGGCTCCCAGCATTTCGTTCAGAACCCGGCGGGCGCCGGGTTGGTCACCCGCCCGGATATAGGAAAGGAGGATACGTTCCTTCTCGAAAGGATAGGCGTTTACAGAACCCCGTTGGCGTTGATCCTCGATCGCTTCAGCAATTTGCTGCTGCTGCTGGATGCGAAGCCGGCTTTCCTCCATTTGCACAGGCTTCCACCCACTCATCTGGTAAAATGTTTTTTCAAGATAGGCCGCGACTTCGCCCCGCTCGCTGACCGAAAGGACCGGGCGGCTGGCATAATAGTCGTGAGCCTGCAGAGAGGGCAATCCCAAGGCAACCAAGGTGCGGGTGCAATCGGTTTCGGAAAGAAGTGATTCCTTGGAAAGCACGTCCCCGGCGATCAGGGCGCCATGAATGATCCTGCGGTGCTCCAACGCCATGATCCAACTCCCCAGGCCCGGTGTGAGTTCAAAGAAATACGGACATCCCAGGTTGACGCTTTCATGGAGGGCGTAGGTGCGGAGCTTCTTGACTTTCAAAATATGGATCTTAAGAGAATCGGCATGAAGATCCGTATTGCCATTCAGATCCATGAAAAAAGGGCGTACGCCGGTGGCGCGATGAACGTCGCGGGAAATATCGCTGAGAAGTCGTTTTGAAAGATTAGCCATGACGGCAATAACTGCGTATCTATCTTTTTTCAGTCTCTGTAAAGACCATTCGATGAATCCTTCGTAAACATCTCAAATATTCACGTTATTAGTTCTAACGTCAAGAAAAGACAGCCCATGGGCGCGGTTTATTGAGTCAATTTTAAGGCTCCTTTCAGCAATATCGTTATACTTTATGCTGCAAATAGCTATTTTGACAAGAGTCAGATCATTAGAGTTCTGGTTTTCTTGAGGAGATAAACGAATAATCATAAACCGTAAGGAGCATGGATGAGCGCACTTCTGGAGCAGATTAAAGAGAGTTTGATGAAGGGGAAGGCCAATGATGTTAAAACGCTGGTTCAACAGGCATTGACCGAAAAAGTGGGGGCAGCCGATATTTTGAACAAAGGCCTGTTGGGCGGCATGGGTATTATCGGCGAACGTTTCAAAAAGAACGAAGTTTATGTTCCTGAAGTATTGATTGCGGCGCGCGCCATGAAGGCGGGCATGGAAATTCTCAAGCCGGCATTAGCGGCCGCCAAGGTGGAGCCCCGTGGGGTGGTGGTGATTGGCACCGTCAAGGGAGACTTGCACGATATTGGTAAAAACCTGGTTGGCATGATGCTTGAAGGGGGCGGATTCAAGGTGGTGGATGCGGGAATCAACGTTGAACCCAGTAAATTCATCGAACTGGCCCGTACCAATAATGCCAGCCTGATCGGTGCGTCCGCCTTGCTGACCACCACAATGACCAATATGAAGGAAATTGCTGTCGCCCTCAAGCAATCAGACCTTGCCGGCAAAGTGAAACTGATCATTGGTGGCGCCCCTGTAACCCAGGCGTTCTGTGATGAAATCGGGGCCGATGGTTACGCTCCCGACGCCGCGTCGGCTGCAGATCTGGCTAAAAAACTGGCCTGATTTGTATGGATGAATCCCCGGGGATTCATCTGAATGCAACCTCTGAAGATGCCGGGTGTGTATCCCGGCACCTTCATTTTTCAGGATCACCGCAAGTTGACACTCGGTCATAATCGTGAGATCATTTCCCGGCTTAAGTTCACGGTGAAAGGATTTTTATGGCTGTCTTGATTGGTATGTCGAGTTCCGTAAAAGGGAAAAAATTCGAGTTGTCTCTGGATGAGACATTTGTCGGACGGAACACTCAGAATCAAATTTCAATCAATGACACGTCCATTTCAGGGCGCCACTGCAGCATTGTCCGTGATGGGAATAAATTTTCACTCCATGACTTGGGCTCCACCAATGGCACCCGCCTCAACGGGGCGGGGGTTACCAAAATCGGGTTGCGACCAAAGGACATTGTCCAGGTGGGCAATGTCGAGTTGATGTTTGACGGACAAGACGTGGAGGTGGACAGTGGGACGTCTTCGGATACAGCTAAAATTGAAGTTGTCGCCGAGCCGGTTCAGATCCCCCGGAATTTCCATACCGCCTCCCCGTTCGGCAATCGTAGCGACAATCGAAAGCCGTGGTTTATTCTAACGATCGGGTTGATTGTGCTGGTGGTGGCAGCGCTCACCTTTTTTATTATCAGGATGTTTTTCAACTGATGCTCCCACGGGGTATGTGGCGTGCCGGCATGACGCTGGTTGAGATTTTGGTCGCCATTTCTGTTTCTGCTTTGGTCCTGCTGGCCGCCGCTTCTGTTTATCGCGTCATCACGGGCTCAATCCGTCATCAACAGCGGAATCGCCAGTTAGTGGTCTATAGCGCCCTGGAACAATTCCGTCAGGATTTATCCCAAAGTGCACCACTTCCTTCCACGAATCTGCCTGCCTTTATGTTGGAAAGCCGGTCGGTGGGCACCAATGTGCCGGCCCTTTCTTCCCTCGCGGTTTCGATCGGAAGTCTTTCTCCTCGTGAAGTCGATTTTTCAGGGATGGAGTTCTCCCGCATCCGATATTATCTGATCCTGCAGGAAAGTGGGGGGACGGGACGCCTGATTCGCGAGACCATGAGTCTATGGGGTTCAAACGCCCTCGCACCGGCTGTAAGCAATGCCATCTTGGAGCATGTGACGGTCTTTGAAATGTCCGTTCTCTCTGGCAGTGAGTGGACCAATAACTGGGTTTCCTCCGGACGGACGTTGTTACCCCGTGCGGCCCGGCTGCGTCTGGACTGGATGACTGAAGGCTCCCGCGAGACGGCCAATCTGGAGGTTTTCATTCCCGCCGGTAATCTAGTGCCCAGCGGGAAATCCGGGCACTAGATTTTGTGTTTTCCGATTTTTATCTTGCTTCATGCAGGGGAGATATCTATTATCCGCCACTCATTAATTCAAGGAGACGACCGATGGGTAGGGCATGTGAAATTTGTAGTAAGACGATCAGCACGGGCAATCGGATTGTGCGTCATGGTTTAGCCAAAGCCAAAGGAGGCATCGGATTGCATACCACGGGAATTACCCGACGGAAATTCCTTCCGAATCTTCAAAAGATTCGAGTCAAAGAAGGCGGAAGCGTAACACGCAAGACCGTTTGCACCGGTTGCATCCGTTCCGGAAAAGTGGTTAAAGGGTAACCGTAGCGTCCGATTGTTTTGACTGTTATGAAAAGGCGTGGAGCGAAAGCTCCGCGCCTTCTTCATTGTGTGAAGGCTGGATTTCCCTCAGGTCCTCAATGGCATGTCGCATTTCCACGGCATCCTCAAGTTGCATCATCGCCACCAGATGACGGCGACCGGCCAGCAAGCGGCGAAGATACTGGGGAATCCACTTCCGGTAGAGACGGGTGGCTCCGATGGGCCCGTAGAGCTCGATCATTCGTTCAAAATGAGCACCGGCAAAGTCCACCCATTCCCCGCGTGTGGGCGGGGGCAATGAGGGGAGTCCCCGCATTTCGTTCCAGATATCTCGGATCAACCAGGGGTTTTTCAGGGGGCCACGGCCGAGCATAATGCCGGCGCATCCTGTCACCTCGAACATCCGGAGCGCTGCCGCCGGGGAGGTGATGTCGCCATTTCCAATCACCGGTATCCGTTGGGCCGCCTGGACTACCGTTCGAATCCCCTGCAAATCCGCTTCGCCACTGAATCCCTGGCAACGCGTGCGGCCATGAATGGTAATGGCCGCCACGCCGGCGGCTTCCAGTTCCGGGACCATTTCATGCGCCACCAGATTCTCCGTGTCCCAGCCTAAACGCAATTTGACCGTCACGGGAATATGCACAGATTTAACAACACCCGCCGCAATCCGGATGGCTTCCTTGGGATCACGCAAAAGCCCTGCGCCCGCCCCCTGGATTGAAATCTTGCGCTGTGGGCACCCCATATTGATGTCAATCAGCTGGGCACCCCGTTGTTCGAGCAGTACGGCGCCGGCGCAAAGTGTATCATATTGGGCCCCATAGATTTGATGGCCCAAGGGGAGATCTTCCACCGACGTTGCGGTCAGCGATTTCAGCCGTCGCGCCTTGCCAATCAGCAGGCTCGCGGGGCTCAACATCTCGGTATAGGCAAACCCCAGACCGCCCAGGGCGCGGAGGCTCATCCGGAAGGCGAAATCCGAGTAGCCGGCAAGAGGCGCAAACAGAATCGGGGTATCAAATTCCAACAGACCGATATTGAGTTTGAGCGGCAGACTCATGAATTGAGGAACGAGCGTTTTCGATCACGCTCGCTCAGTTGCGCCCGGTATTGACTGAGATCACGCCGGGGCGCCGCCCCGGACGCCACGGCGGCTTCGGCAACGGACGTGGGGATTTCCAGAAACAGCCGCCGGTCAAAGGGTTTGGGAATGATGTACCATGGCCCGAAATGGAGGTCCGCTCCATACAGTTTCTTGACCTCGGCCGGCACCGGCTGGCGGGCGAGGGCGGCCAACGCTTCAGCGGCAGCCACCTTCATCGGCAGATTGATGGTGCGGGCTCTTACATCCAGTGCGCCGCGGAAAAGGAAAGGAAACCCCAGCACATTGTTTACCTGGTTTGGATAATCTGAGCGACCTGTGGCCATGACGTAGGGCCTATTTCCCATGGCGGCGGCCACCTCCTCCGGCCGGATTTCCGGGTCGGGATTGGCCATTGCAAAAATAGCCGGCTGGGAGGCCATGGATAGAACCTCAGCCGGTGTGACACAGTTGGCGGCCGAAACGCCAATGAACATATGCGCCCCTTTCAAGGCCTCTGCCAGAGTACTGTCAGAAGTGGCACAGGCATGTTCTCTCTTTTTTCCGCTGAGATCGCTGCGATCTTGGCGAATCACGCCTTTGGTGTCGCATAACATGACGGTTTTGGCACCCGCCGCCTTTAGCATTTCACAAATCCGGATACCAGCGGCACCCGCGCCATTGATAACGATTTTCAACTCAGCCAGGGATCGTTGTGAAATATGACAATAATTCATGGCGGCGGCCAGGGTAATCACGGCAGTTCCCCACTGGTCGTCGTGAAAAACCGGAATGTCCAGCATGGCGTCGAGTTTGTCCTCAATTTCAAAACAAGCCGGGGCGGCAATGTCTTCCAAATTAATTCCGCCGTACATCGGGGCGATGGCCATCACAGTGTCAATGACCCGTTGGGGATCGGTTTTGCCGGTATTTTTGCCTTCCATGCGGCAATGATTCACTGGTACGGGCCAGCCGTCGACGTCGCCGAAAGCCTTGAAAAGAACGGCCTTCCCCTCCATGACCGGGATACTGGCTTCGGCACCGAGATCGCCTAGCCCGAGAATGGCCGTGCCATCCGATACCACAGCCACCAGGTTTTCTTTGGCTGTACAACGGTATAGCGCTTCACGATCCCGGGCGATCTCTGTCACAGGGAAAGCGACACCCGGGGTATAGGCAAGGGAGAGATCATCCGGTCCGGCCAGTTTTTTGGTCACTCGCATGCCAATTTTTCCGCCAACATGATAATCAAGAATTTCTATATTTTTCCGGGTCATAATGCTGCTCCTTGCGTCAAACGAGCCGACAATATACTGGAATCCGATGTCGCAAGACAATAGCATTTGACTGGAATAAGCCGATGCTACCGACTGGGCCTATCAGGATATCCCTGATGCCGGAATCAGGGTTCTTCTGCTTGTATCATCCGGCGATAAGGTTAATTTGGTTTTAATTGAGTAAAATTGATTTGTCCCAATAGTCGAAAAGTGAACATGAATACCGATAATGAGTTTTATACTACATTAGCGCCCCAAGACACTTCTGGCTGGCATATGCGCCCGGCGGGATTACTCGTTAGTATTGCCAATATGTTTGAGTCGGAAATCATGATCAAATGTGGACGACGAATGGCCAGTGCTAAAAGTCTTTTAGGGATTCTTACTCTTGGTGCGGGAAAGGGGGCGCGACTCTATGTCTCCGCGCGGGGGCGTGATGCGCAAAACGCTATCAATGCGATTACCGAAAAATTCTCTCCGGTGTCTTCTGCCTCCAAAAGTGACTCTTTTGCTCCTGTACCGCCTTCCCTTCGGGCCGTTAAACCCAAACAGAACAAAGCGATCACCTTCCGGCTGAGAACAGTATCCAATGTCAAAAAAGTGTTTTTAGTTGGGGATTTTAACGGGTGGGATACGCAGGCCGATCCCATGAATAAACGGGGGGGGCAATTCTCGAAGAGCCTTAAGCTCCCGCCCGGTAAATATCAGTACAAGTATATTGTGGACGGGGAGTGGCATACTGACCCCGCCGTACCTGTGGTTACCAGTAATGTGGGCTCGATTAATAATGTGATCAATATTTGACGTGTGCATTTTTCGTTGCGGCCGACGGCGCTCCTTGGGAATATGGGCGCCATGAAGCAGATCAAAGTATTCTCCCCTGCCACCATCGGTAATGTCGGCCCCGGCTTCGATGTGTTGGGGCTGGCGGTAAAAAATCTCGGGGATATTATCGAGGCCAAACGCCTGTCGGGCGGCAAGATTCGAATTGCCGCCGTTCATTCTCCAGTTCCTCTTTCCACCGATCCCAGGAAAAATACCGCCGCGCTTGCGGCCGCCAATGTGTTCAAATATCTGAATATCAAAGGGGGCATCGAATTCACCCTTTACAAAGGCTTGCCGGTCGGATCCGGCCTTGGCTCCAGTGCGGCTTCCGCCGCCGCCGGCGCTTTTGCTGCGAATGTCCTCTATGGATCTCAGCTGAGTCTGGATCAACTGATTCTGGCGGCCACCGAGGCCGAAGCCGTGGTGTCTGGCGGGTTTTTCGCCGATAATACCGCGCCGGCCTTGATGGGCGGGGCAACCTTGACCCGGTGTTGTGTCCCGCTGGATGTCACCCGCATCGGATCCATTCGGAGTCTGAAGATCGTGCTGGTAACCCCGAATGTGGTTGTGCTTACACGTGAAGCCCGCAAAATCCTGCCCCGTCACGTGCCCATGGAGCATTTCATCGCGAACATGGCAAATACGGCACTGATTACGGCTGCCTTTGCAAAAAATGACTATTCCCTATTTTCCCGTTGCCTGAATGATGTCATCGTGGAACCGGTCCGTTCTAAATTGATTCCGGGGTTTGACGCGGTGAAAAAGAACGCAATGAAGGCCGGTGCCGATGGAGTGGCCATCTCCGGCTCCGGGCCCACGCTGTTTGCCATTACCGACAATCTTCAAAAGGCGAGAGCCATCGAGAAACAGATGGTCCTGACTTTCAATTCTCTGGGCATCGCCTCTAAAAGTTGGGTCACCACAGTCGACTCGGAGGGGACCCGGCTCGTCTAAGGCATCAACATTTACGACTCAGGCCTCGGTTTTTGCTACCAGCGTTCTCCAGCCCGCATGCCATCAAGGGCGGAACTGACGATGCCGCCCGCATAGCCGGACCCTTCACCCACAGGATACAAGCCCCGGGTGTTGGTGGATTCACTGTCTGGATTTCGCGTGATCCAGAGCGGACTGGAACTTCGGGTTTCAGGAGCATAAAGAATGACCTCATCCAGCTTGCTTCCGTTCAATTCCTTCAACATTCTGGGAATGGCAATCTCGAGTGTGCGGGTGATGAAGGAGGGGAGGATGTTGCGGAACTCGACCGGAACGGCGCGCGGGCAAGACCGGCTTTCCGGCAGGGCCGCAGAGGTCTTTCCTGCTAGAAAATCAACGAGCCGGGTGGCCGGCACAATATAGTGTCCTCCTGCCGCCGTGAAAGCCGCCTGTTCCAGCGTCCTTTGGAACGCCAGGCCCGCCATGGCGGGAATCGCATGAGGGGGATAATCTGTCGGGCCCACGGGAACCAGAAAAGCGGCGTTCCCCATGTTCAAAGAGCGTTTTGAATAACTCATGCCATTGGTGGTAAGGAGTCCGGGCTCGGAGGCGCAACTAATCACCTTTCCGCCCGGACACATGCAGAAGCTGTAACAGGAACGGCACCCGTTTTCCTCCCGGCGGGTCAGCCGGAAACTCGCGGCTCCGAGCAACGGACTGCCTGTAAAACGGCCATATTGGGCCTTGTTAATCGTGGCCTGCGGCAGTTCCAGCCGAATTCCGATGGCAAAGGGTTTCTGCGAAAGTTCAACGCCGGTCTCAGCCAGCATGGCATAGACATCGCGGGCACTGTGGCCAATAGCCAGCACACAATAATCACAGGGGTTTTCCTGTCCGTTGATGATGACGGCTCGAAGTTGCCCGTCCTTGATGATGACGTTTTCAAGGCGTGTTCCGAACCGGAACTCGCCTCCGGCTTCGATAATGCGCTGGCGGATCCGGGGGACAATATCCAGCAAGGCGTCACTGCCGACATGCGGTTCAGCGTCGATAAGCACCGAATCACCGGCGCCGCAGGAGTGAAGCAGTTCCATGAATTCCCGGATTCGGCCCCGCTCCTTGCTGCGGGCGGTGAGTTTCCCGTCTGAGAAAAGCCCCGCGCCACCTTCCCCGTAGAGTACATTGCTTTCCGGATCCAGTGTGCCGTCATGCCAGAATAGAGCCACCTTGGCGCCCCGTGCCGTCGCGGCCTCGCCCCGTTCGATGAGAAGCGGTTTGGCTCCAGCCATGGCAAGTTTATACGCCGCCATCAATCCGGCCGGTCCGGATCCTACAACAATAGGGCGGGGGCGTCCGGATGTTACAGGCCGGGAAATAACGGGAGGAGGGATGGGGTTGGGCAACAGGATCTCAATACTGGGAAGATGGGCTTCCTTGGGGAGCGCGTTTTGCTTGAGATCAATGGCTACTGAAAGAACAAAAACCGGCTCCGGATTACGTGGCCTCGCATCCAGGGAGCGGCGGAGAATCTCTAATTTCGCGAGATCCGATGGTTTACAACCCACCTTTTTGCTGATGCGTTGCAATACGATGGCGTTATTGTAGTTGAGCGGCACATTAATCTGTTGGACTTGGATTCGCATGCCCGCACCTTACGGGGCGTGATTTCAAATCTCAATCATGAATTGTTAGCGCGTGCTTTAGTTGGAATAATCTGGTTTATTAAAAGGATGCAAGAAACGAATCAAAGCGGTGCTGACGGGGCCAATAAGCAGCACCCGCGCGATCCTCTGCATGGGGTCAAATTGACCATGATCCTTGATGAGTTAGTCCAGTATTTCGGGTGGTCTGAATTGGGATACAGGATCCCGATCCGCTGTTTCACCATGAATCCAAGCGTGAGTTCCAGTTTGAAGTTTCTACGTCGAACGCCCTGGGCCCGCGAGAAAGTCGAGGCCCTCTATCTGAGCTTTAAATCGGGCGACCATCTCAAGCCCGGAAAAGGATGGGCCCCGGACGACGATATTCGGACCGGGCATTAAGGTAGTTTGTGGACTGGAGTCCGATGATGTGGTAAACCTGCGGGAATTTGTAACCCAAGCCGGGAGTGTGTTCCATGAAGAATAGATCAGCGACGGTCGCGCGGAAAACTCGCGAAACAGATATCAAGGTTTCGGTAAATCTGGATGGCTCAGGCATCAGCAAGATCGAAACCGAGATGCCGTTTTTGAGTCATATGCTGGAGTTGTTTTCCAAGCATTCCCTGATTGACCTTTCCGTGGTGGCCAGAGGGGATTTGGAAGTCGACTATCATCACACGGTTGAGGATTTAGGGCTGGTGCTCGGGGATGCGATTGACCAGGCACTGGGGGATCGCAAGGGCATTGTGCGATATGGTTCGGCCTATATTCCCATGGACGATGCCTTGAGCCGGGCCGTAGTGGACTTGGGCGGGCGCCCTTTTATGGTTTATGAAGTGGCCAATCGAACCCGGAAAATCCGCGACTTTGACCTGCTGTTGATTCGTGAGTTTTTCCAGGCGTTTACCGTAAAGGCACGAATGAATCTGCACATTGCCCAGCTCTATGGGAAAGAACCCCATCATGCCTACGAGGCGATCTTCAAGGCGGTGGCCCGCGCGATGAGTGCCGCCTGCCAGAAAGATGCACGGGTTAAAGGGGTGCCTTCCAGCAAAGGGGCCATCTGATTTGAAAATTTATCCTGCGATTGATTTAAAGGACGGCAAGTGCGTGCGGTTGCGCCAGGGGTTGGCCGAGGCGGTGACCGTTTATTCGGCGGATCCGGTGGCCATGGCCCGGCAATGGGCCCAGGCCGGCGGGGACTGGCTGCATGTGGTCGATCTGGATGGGGCCTTTGCCGGGCATCCGGTTCATCTTGAAGTGATCAAGGCCATGGCGGCGGCCATTTCCATCCCGATGGAATTGGGTGGGGGACTGCGGACCGATGCGGATATCCGCCAGATGCTGGATGCGGGTGTGAGTCGCGTTATTTTGGGAACCCGGGCCTGTGCGGATCCCCAGGCGTTGGCCGCCCTGGTAAAAATGTTTGGCGAGCAGATCGCCGTGGGGATTGACGCCCGTAATGGGAAGGTTCAGGTCAAAGGCTGGGTGGAAACCACTGACACGATGGCGGTGGATCTGGCCGTGAAGGTCGCGGCGTTAGGGGTGCGTACCATCATTTATACCGATACGGCCACGGATGGAATGTTGACGGGACCGAACCTCGAAGGCGTGCGGTCCCTTTGCCGGGCGGTGAAGGCCAATATCATTGCCTCGGGTGGAATTTCAAAGTGTGAAGATATTGCGGCCCTCGCGGCCTTGCAACTGCCCAATCTTGACGGCGTCATTGTGGGTAAGGCCCTCTACGAAGGAACGGTGACGATTCCCGCCATGAAGCTGGCGGCAGGATCGGTTTCCTGATCATGATGATCGAATCCAAATGCGAGAGGCTCCCCTCCGGTGTTCGTGTGGTGACCGCATCCATGCCGCATGTCGAAAGCGTTTCGATCGGGGTCTGGGTGGGTACGGGCGGACGGAGTGAGTCCGCGGCCCAGTCCGGAATCAGTCATTTTCTTGAACATATGCTTTTCAAGGGAACGACCCGGCGTACGGCACGTGAGATTTCGCAAGCTATCGAAGGGCGGGGAGGGGATATCAATGCCTTTACGCAGGAGGAGAGCACGTGTTACTACGCCCGTGTTGCGGCGCCCCACACCTGGCAGGCGCTGGATGTACTCCTTGACATGATCAAGCATCCCAGGATGTCCCCGGCGGATATCAAAAAAGAGCGGGACGTCATCATTGAGGAAATCATGATGGTTCGGGATCAGCCGCACCAGCAGGTGGAAGAAACGTTGGGTGAGTTGATGTGGCTGAATCATCCTTTGGGACGTCCTCTGGCAGGCACCTGTGAAACGGTGCAGGCGATCAGTCGCGAGGAGTTGTTGGCCTATAAGACCCGGCATTATGTCCCTGGCAATATTGTGGTCGCGTTTGCGGGCAAGGTGGACCATGACTCTTGCGTGGCCTGTGTGGAGGCCGCTTTCCCGGCTAAAGGGGAGAAATCGCCGGGACCCTTTGCGCCCATGAGCCGGACGGTGAAGCGCAAACCTCTGGCGGTGTTGGCAAAAGAGGTGGAGCAGGCGCACATGGCTTTGGGGTTCCGTTCCTTCGGGCGCAGGGATCCCCGGCGCTTTGCCTTGAAACTGTTTAGCGTGATTCTGGGTGAGAACATGAGCTCACGCCTGTTCCAGGTTGTCCGGGAACAGTACGGGTTGGCCTATGCCATTCAATGCGGGGGGCATTTGTTTCATGATACTGGCGGGTTTGTGATTACGGGAGGATTGGATCGCGACCGGTTGGAACGCGCCCTGTCCTTGATCGCCCGCGAGTTACGCCGGATCAAGGAAAAGCCGGTGGGCCGGCGCGAGCTGGAACGGGCGCGTGATTATTCCATTGGGCAGATTCAGTTGGGATTGGAAAGCACCACCAGCCAGATGATGTGGATTGGCGAACATATCCTGGCTTACGGTCGTGTCAAGGATCCGGAAGAGGGCATTCAATCCCTGAAAAAAGTGACCGCCGCTGAGGTTCAGCATCTGGCAGGAGAGATTCTGCGTCCTGAGCACGCCAGCCTGGCGATGGTATTGCCAGATGCGGACGGTCGTGCTAATGAGCTGCTGGGCAATTGGTTGGGCACTATTTAACGAGTGGGAAGATTATGAAACTTCGAGGAAAAACAGCATTGGTTACAGGTGGGGCGGTCAGGATCGGAAAGGCGATTTGCGAGGCGTTGGCGGACGAAGGCTGCAATGTGGTCATTCATTGCAGCCGTTCGGTAATGGCGGCGCAACAACTCGCCGGAGCCATCCATGAGCGAGGGGTAAAAGCGTGGGTTGTCCGGGAACCGATCGACTCTGAATCAGATTGTCAGTCCCTGATATCGTCCGCACTCAAGCAGGCGAAACACCTCGATATTCTGGTTAACAATGCGGCCGTATTTCATAAGAATCGTTTGGCAACGGTGACGGAACGCAATCTGGCGGTGGAGTTCGGGATCAATTTGTTTGCCCCGATCTGTCTGACACGGTTTTTTGCCGAACAAACCGAGCAGGGGGCTGTGATCAATTTGCTCGATCGACGAATAATGGCGAATGATCCCGACTGTCTTCCCTACTCGTTGTCCAAGAAAAGCCTGGCGGCCTTTACGCGGGAGGCAGCCCTCGCCCTGGCTCCGGCCTTTACTGTCAATGCCGTGGCACCGGGTGCTGTGCTGCCGCCGCCGGGCAAGGGCGCCCAGTACCTTCACGATCGCGCGGGACGGATCCCTTTAAAGCAACGTATTACCCCGCGAGCCGTGGCCGCCGGGGTGGTGGCGTTGTTGCAACTGGAAGGAATTACAGGGCAGACACTGTTTGTCGATGGCGGCCAGCATCTTCTCGGGAATGGTGTGTAAAATACAAGGAATGATGGATTATGAGTTATCAAGCGTTGCGTCAAGAGGTCTGTGAGGCCAATCATGAACTTCATAAAAGGAACCTGACTTTTTTCGGTCGTGGTGAGGTCAGTGGCTTGGATCGTAAGCGGGAGGTGATTGTCGTGAAACCCGCCAGTATTCCGCACGAACGGCTGAAGGCTGAGGATATGTTGGTGCTGGACTTTACGGGAACCCGGCTGGAAGGGGTTTTGGCGCCGGGACCGGATGCCATCACACATATATATCTTGCCCTGTCGTTCTTGGAAATCAATGCTATTGCCAGTAGCTATGGACCGTATTCTTCCATGTTTGCACATTCCCTGCGTCCGATTCCCTGTCTGGGATCCATTCATGCGGCCCATTTCAAGGGCGAAATCCCGTTGACACGCCAGCTGCGCAAGCCGGAACTGGATCGCAGTTACGAGAAGAGTCTGGCGGCAGTCATTGTGGAGCGTTTCGGGCGTATGGTGCATCTTGAGACGCCCGCCGTTTTGGTTGCCAGTCATGGCGTTGTGGCCTGGGGAAAAAGTATCGCGGAGGCGGTGCTCAAGGCTCAGGTGGTAGAAGAGTTAGCTCGCATTGCCCTGGGGACCATGCAACTGACGCCAACCATCCAGCCGATTCCGGCCATGCTGGTGGATCGCACTTTTGCTGATCACAAAAAGTAATCACACATACCCGGCGCCGAATTTTTCGGCGACCAGTTTTTGGACTTCCTTGATATTTTCCGCCTGATCGGCGGGGCAGACGAGAGTGGCTTCGGGTGTGTGAATCACCATGAGGTTTTGACAGCCAACAGTCACAATCAGGTGCTTGGGATCGCTGGAGGCAACCAGCATCCCCTTGCTCCCCATAAGTAATGATTTTCCGCCGCCCGTTGCGTTTTGGTTGTTATCCACCGGGCAGGTGAGGGCGAAGGAAGGCCAGGATCCGACATCCAGCCATTGCAAGGGCATGGGGACAGCGGCTACCTGAACCGCCGCATCACGGGAGGCAGGCTCCATAACGGCAAAATCCACGCTGATTTTTTTCAGGGTGGGATAGATTTCCTCAATGACCTTTTGTTGAAGAGCGGTTCCCCAGGCGGCGGCAATCTTCATGAGCCCGGCATAATTTTCCGGATGATAACGTCGGATGCAATCCAGTAGGGTAGTGGCACGCCAGACGAACATGCCACTGTTCCAAAGATATTTCGATGGGCCGGCTTTGTAGTAGCGGTCCGCGAGATCTGTGGCCGGTTTCTCCTTGAACTGATTTACGATCGATGCGCCTCCGGCGAGGGGTTCCCCAAGTTCAAGATAGCCATAACCGGTGGCCGCGTTTGTCGGGGCAATGCCGAATGTGACCAGGGTTTGAGGCCGTTGTTCCGCCAGACGGTAGCCCTGATCGACAATTTTGAGAAATTGGTCGACCGGTTCAATAATGTGATCTGCTGTAAAAATAGCAATGACCGCATCCGGGTCGTTTTTTGACAGGATCGCGGCGCTAAAGCCGACGGCATTCAAGGTGTCGCGGGCGCAGGGTTCTCCAAGGAATTGATTCGCGCCCAATTCCGGAAGCGACTCACGCATCAGGGTTTCCTGCTTGTTGGCCGCGCAGATATAACGTTGAGCGGCGGGGACAAGCCCTTCAAGCCGTTGTGTCGCAATTTGGACCAGGCTTTTGCCGTGAATAAACGGCAAGAGCTGTTTGGGCCTGACGTCCCTGCTCATGGGCCATAACCGTGTCCCCGATCCGCCCGCCATGATAACTGCATATCTCATGTTTTTGATCTCCTTTGTGTCACCGACGTAGACGTTTCTGCCATAATTAGACCCACCAGGTCAATGATCTCAACTCTTTCCCCAACATTGGGAAATGGTTTCAGCCAACCGCTTTGAACTTCGATGACCGAATGGGTTTTCCATCCACCCCAGACCATACGCCAGGGCTTCACGTTGGATCGGATTCTGACAACCCTATTCTGGACGTCCAGGAAGATGACATCGATGGAGAAGCGCATAAAGCAGGTGTGGATGGAATTGCAAGGGCGTAGCAACAAACCCAGTCCGGCTTTAAGGCTGGGGCGCCCCATCAGCCCGATACTGCGTTTCCAAAAGGTATCCGCAATGATCAGTTCGGGAATTAAATTTAACATGGATGTACAGGATAAACATGATGATTTCGGGATCCCCTCCCGTGACGCTTTATCCCGTAAATCATGTATATCCATGTTTAAATGTTTGTCCTACCGTAACCTAGCATCATTGGTTTACCGGATGATTTTTTCCATATGCCGCCGGATATCGGACTCATTAGCAGGGAGGATGGCACAGCGGGTGGGGAGCTCACGCAGGGCCTCAAGGATCGGATGGTGGGCCAGATCTGCCCCCGTGGCATCTTGAATCGCCTGACTGAATTTCGCCGGATGCGCGGTGGCCAGGCAGATCATGGGGGAACCCGGCGTGATGTAGGGCTTGGCCACATGCACGCCGACAGCAGTGTGGGGATCCAATAAGTAGTCGTAACGAGTCTGGAATTCCTTAATCGTCGCCAACGTTTGTGCGGTGTTGCCGGCGCCGGCGCTGATCAGGTTGTCAATCTTGCCGTTTGCGAGCGGCGATACGGTTATTTTCTTTTCGGTATCGAACTGCCGCATTATTTGCCGCAACGCCGCCGGGTTGGCGCCAAGCCGGTAATAGAGGTAACGTTCAAAGTTGCTGGCCACCTGAATGTCCATGGAGGGACTGATGGTGGCATGAACGGCATCGCTGCTGTAGACGCCGGTATTGAAGAAGCGGGAGAGAATATCATTCTCATTGGTTGCCAGAACTAACCGGCTGATGGGTAATCCCATTTTTGCGGCCACATACCCGGCAAAGATGTCTCCGAAGTTCCCGGTGGGGATGGAGAACTGAATGGTCTTGGCGCCGGTCAAGCGCATTACGCGGAAGGCCGCAAAGAAGTAATAGACGATCTGGGCGAGAACCCTGGCCCAGTTGATGGAATTGACAGTGCCGAGTGAATAGCGGTCCTTGAACTCAAGATCGCTGAAGATGGTCTTCATGATCCGCTGGCAGTCGTCAAAAGTGCCGTCCACGGCGATATTGAAGACATTGGCGTCGAGCACGGTGGTCATCTGTCGCTCCTGAAGCGGGCTGACCCGTCCGTGCGGATGCATGACAAAGATATTGATATGTTCGCGGCCTCTGACGCCATCGATGGCGGCGCTGCCGGTATCGCCGCTGGTCGCGGCGAGGATGTTCATTTCGCGGCCGGTTTTCTTAAGGACATACTCAAAGGTATTGCCGAGGAATTGGAGCGCCACATCCTTGAAGGCGAGGGTGGGGCCGTGGAAAAGCTCCAGAATATGAATGTCGCCGACGCTACGGACAGGGGTAACGTCCGGATGGCGGAAGGTGGCATAACTGCGGTTGATCAGGTCACGGAGTTCCGGTTCGGGAATATCGGTGTAGAGCCGCATGACTTCGAAGGCCAGATCAGTGTAGGACAGGAACTGCCAGGCGTGAAGTTTGTCGGCAACATTGGGGATCACGTCCGGAAGCAGGAGTCCTCCATCGCGAGCCAAGCCGGTCATCACGGCAGCCTGAAACCCCCGCTTCTCGTTTTCACCACGTGTACTGATGTATTGCATGGTCAGAACCATAGGTCATGAGGAAAGCGGCAGGCAAGGAGAAATTCATTGAGAGGGCAGAGGCGTTGATTCGGTGGCCACTTCTGGTGTCGGTTCCGGTGTCGGTTCCGTAACGATTGCCGGTTCCGGAATCACAACCGGAGTTTCCTCCACGACAGGCATCGACACTGAGGTGGGTTCCGGCTGTGGTGGAGGCGTCGGTTCGGCGACTGCTACCGGTGTCGGTATTTCTTCAATTACCGGCGCCGGTGTTGGGCATGGTATTTCTGGCATTGGTATTGGTTCTGCTGCCGACGGCGGACTGCCCACTGCAAACTGTTCCAGAGTCACAATCGGCTCCCGAAGCGGGAGCCACTGCGGGCCGCATTTGCCGAGGGCGATATTCCGGGCAATCGGATCCGGCTGATACCCCAACTGACGGGCGACGGCCAGGATGCGAGATTGAGCGTCATGGCTGATCCGGTTCCCATCGGCCTTCCCGTTCAGGACGCGCGAAACCGTAGATTTGGAGAATCCAGCCGCCTTTGCGACATCCATGATTGAAACCGATAAACTCATTAAAAGCCTTTGTAATATCGGTTGCGCACGCAGTCAACGCAAAAGCCAGTGGGCGAAAACCAGTGAGCAGTTGGCAGTATTCAGTGAGCAGACGGCAGAAAGCCGCAGGATGGACCCAAATCCTTGCCTAAGGGACTGATACCGATATGTCGAAACGAGAACGCCCCTTGTACGACGGCTCCGCAGGGACGCGTCGCCCTACCCGAAGATATCGATAACCTATATAGATTTCATGGTAGGGCGAGGCGTCCCTGCCGAGCCGTGTCAATACAGGGATTATTATCCGGCATAGGCTCCGTCTTCCGCTCTTATCGAATCTCTTCTCGCATTATTTCGCTATTGTGGATTACGTGGCTATTTTCGATAATTCATCGTTGGCACCTTCCTTGGTCTATGAAAAAGATGGTAAGATGGAGCGCTTGAATCAACCGACAACATTCGACAAGATTAAAAAACAGGCAGGAGCGTGATATGAAAGCATTATCAAAACCCTCTTCGGATGGTCTAAAGGCTGAACGGGCATTGAAAAATGCGGTGGCTCGTATGGCGGATGAAAATCGTCGGTTAGGGCATCCCGTTGCCGTAATGCAACATGATAAGGCGGTGCTGATCTCAACGGATGCGGCCATGAAAGTGGTTCATGAGAGTCCCGGAGAATACATCACCCGATTGAAGAAAAAGAAAGATCATGCCTTGTGTCCTGAGTAAAAAAGTTCGTTTAGCGGAGATTTCATCTCTATGAGTTCTAGAGCGGGGATTGTTATACACTTATTATGTGGCGTGTTTACGCTAAGTTGTATCCTGGGGTGGTCGTGCGTCGCGGCGGCCCAGACAAGTTCCTCGACGAATTTCTATTTCGTTCAGCTTTGTGATCCGCAGCTTGGCATGACGGAGTACAAAGAAGACATCTGCTCGTTGGAGCAGGCTGTTAAACAGATCAATGCCCTCGCTCCGGACTTTCTTCTGATGTGTGGAGATTTAGTTCACAAACCCAATGAGAAATCCTACAAGGATTTCCGTAAGATCATGGAATCCGTCACGGTGCCCTTCCATTGTCTTCCCGGAAATCATGACATGACGTTGGTTAAGTCCGGCGACACCTTGCAGAAGTATCGTGAGCTTTTTGGCCAAGACCATGAAGCGTTTTCGTGGAAAGGTTTCCGCTTTATTTTATTCAATACACAATTGATGAAGATTCCCATGTCTGGCGAATCTGAGGCACAGATGTCATGGCTTACGGATGAACTGAAAGGGACGAAGAAAGCGGGGACTGTTCCCGTTCTGGTGGGACATCACCCCCCTTTCTACAATCAACCGGAAGAACCGGAATCATATGAGAGCCTCCCGGTTGATCAACGGCAGGCTTTACTGGCGTTGTGTACCCAATATGGTGTTCGCAACTATCTATCCGGGCATACCCATCACTATGTAGGACATCATTACGCCGCCATGGATATCGTCAGTGGCGAAGCCTCCAGTATGAATACCGATGGTCATCCCCTTGGTTTTCGCCTGTGGCGTGTCCAGGGTGATCAACCGTGGCAATCAACCTTCATTCCTCTTTACAAACGGACTCAAATCAAACCAAAGCCCACCTTTGATCCTTCCATGGAGTCCGGAACGACTGCGATATGTATGGCAAACCTGCGTCAAATCGATGCCGCCAAGGAAGCTCTCGGCATGCAACGACATCTGCCGAACGGAACGGTCATCTCTTCTAAGGATCTTTCGGCTTTTTTCAAGGGCGGCATTCAGTCGTTAGTCTGTCCAGATCATGGGCAGTATCAGATCAATGCTCTTGGATGCGACCCACAATGCACCCATCCAGGTCATCAGCTCCCTTATTTCTATCAGTTTGAGGAGTTTCAAAAAAGATCCGAGATGCAGCGACAATTGAAGGAAAACAGACCTGTATCGGAATAGGAGCTTACACTACGGGGATTTCGTGCTTCCGGATGCAGGCCACCAATCGGGGTGAGTCCGGCTTGAGGGCCTCAAGCGGCGGGGGCTGATTTTCACAGGCCTCGATAGCATAGGGACAGCGTGTATGGAAGCGACAACCGGATGGTGGGTTCGCTGAAGAGGGAACATCGCCTTTCAGAATGGTCCGGCGCTTCTTCTCCCCGAGCGGGACCGGCACCGCAGAGATCAGGGCGCGGGAATAGGGATGCGCGGGATGGTCAAGGACTTCGGACGCCGGTCCCGTTTCGACGACTACTCCCAGATACATGACCACCACCCGGTCGGCAATATGCCTGATCACCCCCAGATCATGGGAGATAAAGAGGTAGGCGAGATTGTGCGAGGCGCGCAAGTCTTTCAGCAGGTTCAAAACCTGGGCCCGCACGGAAACGTCCAGGGCACTGACGGCCTCATCACAGATCACCAGCTCCGGTCGCACCGCAATCGCACGGGCAATACTGATACGCTGTCGTTGTCCACCTGAAAACTCATGGGGATAGCGATGGAGTCCGCTGGATTCCATTCCCACCTCGTCGAGCAGGCGTTTTGCGGCGGCTTCACGTTCTCGTGGGCGGATCAGTCTTTGCTGGATCAAACCTTCGGTAATGATCTCCAACACTGTCATGCGGGGATTTAACGATGAATAGGGGTCCTGAAAGACCATCTGGACCCGGCGGCGCAGGGGCATACTGTCCTTATGCCGGGCAGGCCAGAGCGGGATGCCGTCCAAATGGATGGTGCCGGATTTTTTAAGATCCAACCCCATTACCGTTCGGCCCAGTGTGGTTTTGCCGCAGCCGGATTCACCGACCAGCCCCACGGTTTCGCCGGATTCGATCGTCAGCGAGATCCCATCCACCGCATGGATATGCCCGATGGTTCGGTCGAAAACACCCTGCTTAATCGGGAACCAGGTTTTGAGATCTTGAATTTGAAGTAAAGACGGCATGGTTTATCTTATATTTTTGAGATCTGAGACTTCAGAAAGGAAGCAGGCGGACCGGTGGTTGCGGGCGACCTCGTAGAGTGGTGGTTGTGTCTGGCGGCAGCGGGCAAAGGCATGCTTACAACGGTCGGCAAAGCGGCATCCCTTGGGATAAGCGAGCGGGGAGGGCACTTGGCCTTCAATGGATGACAACCGCTCGGAACGACTGGTTAGACTGATCACGGACTCAAGAAGTGCCTGAGTGTAGGGATGAGCGGGAGTCTTGAAAATTTCGTGTCGTGAACCTTCTTCCACAATCTTGGCGGCATACATGACTAATACCCGGTCACACATCTCCCAGACCACCCCCAGATCATGGGTGATAATCAGCAGCGAGGTGTCCTTGCTTTTCATTTCAATAAGCAGGTCGAGTATCTGGGCCTGAATGGTCACATCCAGGGCAGTGGTCGGTTCGTCGGCAATAATGAGAGCCGGCTCCAGCATCAGAGCCATGGCGATCATAACGCGTTGGAGCATGCCGCCGGAAAGTTGGTAGGGATACGCCTGCATCCGCTCCGCAGGGTCCGGAATACCGACTTTCTTCAACCACTCAAGCGCGATGTGAGTGGCCGTCTGATGATCGAGATCCTGATGGAACTGAAGGGCTTCCCTTAGCTGGGCGCCAATGGTATGCAGCGGGGAAAGAGCGGACATCGGTTCCTGGAAAATGACGCTGATCCGACGTCCCCGAACGGTTCGCAGTTCTGAGGGTGGCAAGCGGAGGAGATCACGCCCCTCAAAGAGCACGCGGCCCGAAAGAATCCGGCCGGGTGGCATGGGAATCAGTCGAAGCAGGCTCAGGGCTGTCACCGATTTTCCGCAACCGGATTCGCCAACCAACCCGACGACTTCGCCCGGAGCAATGGAAAACGAGACATTTTCCGCCGCCGTGAGAGTCCCGTCATCGGTGTCGAATGCCACGCTCAGATCTTGTATGTCCAGTAAGGTACTCATCATTCAAATTTTGTTTCAGGTCTTGGATCATAGACGTTTCGAATACCTTCTCCCACAAACACGCCCAGCAACATGACGATAAAGAGGGCGAGCGCGGGATAGAGGATCAGCCACCAGGCCCACCTGAATTGTTGTGCTTGCTGAAGGAGTTCCCCCCAACTCGGGGTCGGAGCAGGCAAGCCAAAGCCCAGATAATCCAGGGCGGCCAGCGAGCCGATGGCGCCGACAAGATTGAAGGGGAAAAAGGTGATAAGCGGGGTGAGCGAGTTGGGTAGGATATGCCGGAAGATGATGGCCCGGTGGGGAAGACCCAAAGAACGGGCAGCCTCAACAAACGGCAAGTGTCGCAACCGCAGAAATTCTGCCCGGATATAGTAGGAAATCCCGATCCAGTTGAAAATGGCGTAACAGACCACCAGTAGAATGAAGCCGCGCCCATAAACAGCACCGAGAAGAATCATCACATATAAAAAAGGCAAGGCGCTCCAGACCTCCGTGAAGCGCTGACCGATCATATCCACATGACGGCCGAAATATCCCTGAATGGCTCCCAAAGCGGTTCCCAGAAACATCGCCAGGATGACCAGAAGAAAACCAAAGGTCAGAGAGGTCCGCAGGCCGTAGAGAATCCGGGCAAGAACATCACGCCCTGAGCTGTCAATCCCAAGCCAGTGGCCTTTCACCGGCCGATAAGGCCAGCGCACTTCTGATTGGGTGGCCGTGACGGTGTAGGGGGTGCCGTTGATCACCATGAAACGCGGAGCCACGGCATTACTCAGGCCTTGGGCTGCGTAGGCGGTAAGATCAGACTGAATTGCGGGTGCCAGTGATGTCCACCCGGAAAATGATGCGGAGGCAAGTTGCATTTGGGCATTCCAGCACAGGGTTCCGCGGGATAAGGGTGAGCGGTCTGACTTTTCGCGAAGGGTCAATCGGATAGCGGTGGGGGCGATATCCCGGGGCGTGAATTCCGACAGAGAGAGTTCGGCTTCGCGCCGGGGATTTGCCTGGCAGCATGTGGTGGCGCTAATGGCTGGGGCTTCCTTGTTTTCAAACCGGGTGGAAATGGCTTCCTTGATGGCCGGGGAAATTGTCCAAACATTGGTGAAGGACTGGCCACGCAGGGCGTCCGGTGGGGTGTCAAAAAAAAATTCCGTATTGGCCATGCGCGTGATTGAATAATTAGTTGATATGGAGATGGAGGCAACATGCGGTTCGGGCCGGAAAGTGAGGGTGACCGCCTCGGACTGGGGAATGGAGTCGGGGGGGACGTTCTCATAAGGCCCATAAGGAATGGGTGGAAAGATCATGAAATTGCCAGGATGATTGGTGAAAAGAGAAGCGGTTAGGATCTGCTTGTAGTCCGGACGGGTTTGTCGTCCGTTTCGCAGGAACGTGTCCTCAGGATAAAACCTGACCAGGGGAACATAGTAATGGTCGTCATATCGCACCAGGAGCGGGGTGTTGTTGCAGATCAGTTCCGCCACCAGACTGATCAGATATAAGGAAGTGAGAATCCACAGCGACCACCAGGCGCGGCGTAACTGGCGAAAACGCCGCCATCGCTTAATTGTCACTGGGTTCCAATCGATCATGCCGGGTGATTGTAACGGCCTTCCGTCGAAAAGAAAGACGGATCGCTTCCCCCTATATATTTTACCCCTGCGACAAAATCCGCTTGTTACAGGCCGCGGTAAGGCATAAAGTCAATTCGTGTTGAATAACTGTTTATGGAGGCATCATGAAGAGCAAAAGTGAAGTCATTGCAGAGTTGGCGGAAGCGGCTGGAATTGAAAAGAAACAGGCAGCGGTGATGATGGAGGCCCTGGTTACGATCGCCATTCGCGAAGCCACGGATGGTTTTACGATTCCCGGTCTCGGCAAACTCGTCAAGGTGGTGCGTGCCGCCCGGACAGGTCGCAATCCGGCCACAGGCGAAACGATCCAGATTGCTGCGAAGACTGTTCTGAAGTTCAAAATCGCCAAGGCGGCCAAGGATGCAATCCTGAAGGCAGGCTGATCGACGGCGGCGTTTATTCTGATCCCGTTTACTTTTATCTCTCTCCCCTGAAGGGAGAGGGATAATTCTATTTTTTATGAAACATGATTGGCTAAAAGGCTTACTGATTCTGGCTGTTGGGACCGGCTTGTCATTCCGGGTTCCGGCGGCGGAGTATTTTGTGGAGAAGGGGGGAAATGACGCCAATCCCGGAAGTCGCATGCAGCCTTTTCTAACCATTCAAAAGGCCGCCAGTCTCATGTTGCCGGGGGATGTGTGCACGATCAGCCGCGGAGTGTACCGGGAAACGGTTCATCCCGAGGTATCCGGCAAACCGGATAAGTGGATCCGCTTTCAGGCCGCACCTGGCGAAACGGTAACTATTAGCGGGGGGAATGAAAATTTTGTGTGGCAGCAGGTCACGGGGGGAATTTACCGGGCCTCGGCGACCAATGTCAGCCAAGTTCTGGTGGATGAGGTTTTGGCCGCGGATACTCTTGATATCAATGATGTGACGCCGTCACTCACTCTGCGGGCTACATATTGGTATGATCTGTTTAATAAGGTTATCTATATCCGGCTTCCCCATAATGACGCGCCGGACAGTCATCACATCGAGTTGCAAACCCGTGTATGGGGACTGGATTTTCATAAGTTGGCTTACATTGAAGTGAAGGGGATCAATCTTACCGCCTGCGGGATAAATATGATTGGTTCCCGTTTTTGTCGCCTGGATGACGGGCATATCTGGTGGGGCGGCGGGCAGGTGGATGTCACCAATATTTCTGGCGGAGTAACAAATGCCGTTTCGGTTCATGGCGCTGTTGTGATTGGGGGCCGGGAAAATGAGATTGCCAACAGTTCGGTAATCGGGGGCGAGGGGTATGGGATTGTTTTGTTGCCGGATGGGATCAATAACCGGTTGCTGAATAATCTGGTGCGGGGCCGGGATATCTCCTCCGGGAGTTCTGTAGGCATTCTGGCGCAGGGAACCGCCCCGGTGATCCGGAATATGTCGGTTGTGAATTTTGCCGGCGGGGCACTTCTGTGCAGCAATGTGTTCAATGCGAGGATTGAAAACAACGACTTCTATCGCTGTGGCGCAGGGCAGACCAATGTGAGTATGGTCCAACTTACGGGCGACGGGAAGGGGACCGTGCTGTCGTATAACTGGTTCCATGATAATTTATCTGTCGGGGGGGATGGCGTGCGGCTCAGTGGGTCTGTTGAGAACTACGTGTTCCGGCAAAATGTGATCTGGGGACACCCCGGCGTAGGGCTTCGTCTGGCCGGGGTGGTGCGCTATAACTACCTGTTAAACAATACCTTCACCCTGAATGGTGGGGGCATCGATATTGAAAATACGGACGGGAGTGGGGATTTCAGCGAGACCCGTGTGATGAATAACATCCTGACGGGCTCCTCATGGGCTTCGGGAGGCGGGACCCCGCCCCGGAAACTGATTTGGCAGAAGAATTTCACCGGATCCGCGCCCGGGTTTATCGATGAGACCAATCGGAATTTTCAGTTAGTGCCCGGGTCGCCCTGCATTGATGCGGGACAGGAGGAACCGGAATTTACGGATGAATATACCGGCAAGCTGCCGGATATGGGCGCGTATGAACTCGGGAAACCCTATCCCGTGCCCGGTTGTCATGTGAATGAAAATGCCAACAAGGTGGTTACACCGGTGGTGAAAGTGGTGATTGATACCGAAACCGGGGGGGCGGAAGTGCGGTATACGCTCGATGGGCGTGTTCCCGATCAGTCCTCAGAGCGCTATACCGGGGCTGTGTCCGTGGTGTATGGAGCCATTGTCAAAGCCAAGGCCTTCCGGCAAGGGATGGAAGAAAGTTCCACCACCACGGTTCAGGTGCGACGCGTGGAATAGATCTGAAAAGAAGTGACTGACATTTAATATAAAAGGAGAAGTATCATGACTGAAAAACGCAAAGATTGTAAGCATGAGCATGGACACCCCGGCCACCTGTGTATGCTGGCCAGCACCGGTAAAATGGAAGAGCTTAAGAAGCTGGTTCAAAATCCCAAGTTTGTCTGCTTCAACTGCGGTCGTGTGGCGGATAAAGAGGGGAACCTCTGCAGTCCGATGCCCTTGAAGTAAGGGTGGCATGGGCGACGCACAAATCAAGTTGCGGATCGATTTTCTTCGAAAAGAACTCAACCGGCATAATGGCCTCTATTATGTTGAGGCTAAACCGGAGATTTCGGATCGGGAATATGACCAGCTGTATGACGAATTGAAACAGCTGGAGGGGAAATCCCCGCATCTGATCACCCCCGATTCTCCAACCCAGCGCGTGGGCGGGGCCCCGTTGAAGCAGTTTAAAAGCGTCCGTCATCTCAAGCCGATGATGTCGCTTGATAACACTTATTCCTACGAGGAAATAAGGGATTTTGACGGTCGTGTGCGCAAACTGCTGCCCGGGGAATCCGTCGAGTATTTCCTCGAACCGAAGGTCGATGGCTGCTCCATTTGTATCCGTTATGAAAACGGAATTCTTATGCTGGGCACCACGCGCGGGGATGGATTTACGGGGGATGACATAACGGAGAATTTAAAGACCATTCGGGCCATTCCCCTGCGTCTTAGTGAGACGGCTTTCATTCCGGCTTTCATCGAGGTGCGTGGAGAAGCCTATATGCCGGTGGAGGGCTTCCGCCGCTTGAATGAAGATCGACTTGCGGCGGGAGATGAACCGTTTGCCAACCCGCGCAATGCCACGGCCGGTTCGCTCAAACAGTTGGATTCCCGGGTTGTCGCGCAGCGCCCCTTGGCGGCCGTCTTTTACGCCATTTCAACCCTTGAAGGCCTTCCCTTTCCTGCAACGCAGGAGAAGGTGTTGGAGTTGTTGAAAAGTTTGGGATTCCCCACGCCCAGCAACACCTGGCGGTGCCATGACATTGATCAGGTGATTCAGCATACAGGCGAACTGGCACAACTTGAGGCCTGTCTGCCGTACGAAATCGACGGGGCGGTGATCAAGGTGAACGATCTTGCCCAGTGGTCGCGGCTGGGGGCAACGGCCAAAGCCCCGCGTTTTGCCATTGCCTATAAATATTCCCATGAACAGGCTCAAACGCTTCTGCGTCAGATTACGGTGCAGGTCGGACGTACCGGTATTCTCACTCCGGTGGCTGAACTCGAACCTGTATTGCTCGCCGGTTCCACCATCTCACGTGCGACGCTGCATAATGAAGAGGAGATTCGGCGCAAGGATATCCGGGTCGGTGACACCGTGGTGATCGAGAAGGCCGGGGAGGTGATTCCCGCGGTAATTCGAGTGATCACAGAGAAACGACCGGCACACGCCACTCCTTTCGAACTGATGTCACATCTTGATGGAAAATGCCCTGCCTGTGGGGGGACGATCAGTCGTGATCCGGAGTTTGTCGCCTGGCGATGTGATAATATTGCCTGCCCGGCGCAGATCAAGCGGACCATTGAACACTTTGCCGGGCGGCAGGGGATGGATATTGAGGGGATGGGGGAAGTATTGGTGAACCAGTTGGTGGATCAACAACGGGTCCGGGATGTGGCGGATCTTTATCATTTGACCATCGAGCAGGTGGCCGGGCTAGAACGCATGGCGGTCAAATCGGCGACGAATGTGATTGAGGCCATCACGCAAAGTAAACAGCGGGATCTCTGGCGTTTAATTTACGGGCTGGGTATTTTTCATGTGGGGGCCGGGGCCGCCCGCAAGTTGGCGGATTATTTTCAGACTTTGGATGCGCTCATTTCAGCCGGGTTGGATGAGCTTCAACGAGTTCCTGATGTGGGCCCGGTGATGGCCGCTAGTGTGGTCGATTTTTTTGCCAACACCCGGAATCGTGCGGTATTGGATAAACTGCGCTTGTCCGGTGTAAATATGAAAAATATTTCTGAACGCCCCATCGCAACAGGGGGCCCGTTTTTCGGGAAAACCGTTGTTATTACTGGGGCGCTGCTTCACTTCTCGCGGGAGTCCGCCCAGGAGGAACTGCGGCGGCAGGGCGCCAAGGTGACGGACAGTGTCAGCAAGAAAACGCATTACCTTATTGCCGGTGCCGATGCCGGTTCGAAATTGACCAAAGCCCAATCCCTTGGCGTTCCGGTTCTTTCGGAAGACGAATTTTCAGCGCTTCTGGGGCGGTGAATTTACCGAATTCTGAATCCTCATTCCTGAATTCTGCCACCTCCTTTTATTTTCTTTCTCAAACCCCTGAAAACATTGAAAAAAAGTGCAGAGGGGTATTGCATTCCCTAAGGAATATGCATATATTCGAAATCAGTGAGGGCAAACCATGGTGGTTGGGCTCCAGAATAAACCTTATTAGGAGTTACTCTAATGGCGAAAGCATTGACGAAGGGTCAGATCGTGACGAGCGTGGCAGAAGCGACCGAAATCAGCAAGAAGCAAGCTGGCGTGGCGATCGAGGCCCTTGTGAGCTTGGCTTACAAGAATGCCAAGAACGGTTTCACGGTTCCTGGTCTGGGCAAGCTGGTGTTGGTGAATCGCAAGGCGCGCATGGGTCGTAATCCCGCGACTGGCGCTACGATCAAGATTCCGGCCAAGCGCGTGGTGAAGTTCCGCGTTGCCAAGGCTGCCAAGGACGCGATCCTGGGCTAATTGAGTCTCTCATGATTCAAGATAAGGCCGCCGCCGAAAGGGGGCGGCCTTTTTTATTTAAAGGAACATCATGCCAATATACGAATATGAATGCGGTAAATGCAGTGGGCGTGTGGAAGTCTTGATTCGCGCTGAGGCGGATATCCCCAAGACCTGTGCCAAGTGTGGCGGCAAGCTGAGAAAAGCCCTTTCCGGCTTCAGTGTGGCCATGGCCCCTTCCGGCCCGCGACATGAACCGTCCGCCGCCTGTGCCTCCTGTCCGAGTTCCGGTTGCCCTCACAGTGGCCACTGAGAAATATTGCGTTTCAGTATGAGTCATTGCATAGTCACTCCCCACCAAGGAGCGGGAAACGCATGAAAATAGGAATTATCGGGGCAGGGCATGCCGGCGTGGAAGCGGCGAAAGCGGCAAGGGAAAATGGAGCGGAGGTGACTCTGTTTTCCAATGAGGAGGTTGTTCCTTATTACCGCCCGAAACTGGTCGCCCTGGCGTTCGGTCAGGCGGAGTTTTCCGCCATTCAAATCAAACCCCCGGACTGGTATGTCCAGCAACACATCGAGTTGCGATGTGCCACTGAAATCACCGGACTGGATCCCGCCCTTCATCGCGTGAGCATGGCCCAGGGAACGGAAACGTTTGAAGGCCTCGTGCTGGCCAGCGGCAGTGTGCCGGTTTTACCCCCGTTCGTAAAAGACGGCGGGGCCTTTATCTGGCCACTATGGAATGTGAAACAGGCCGAAGCCATTCGCCGTCACGTGGTCAAAGGCAACCGTTTGGTCATCGTCGGGGGCGGCATTCTTGGAATTGAGGCGGCACTTCACGGGATTGAGTCCGGGATGTCCGTGACCATCGTGGAATTGATGAACCGCCTGATGCCAGCCCAATTTGGCGCCCGCGCCTCATCGGCCCTCTTGCGGGGGCTGGAGGAACGAGGAATCCGGGTTCTCCTTGGACATGGCATTGCTTCCGCCAGGGCGCATTCCTCTTCCGTTACGCTGGGATTGGATAAAGGGGATTCCCTGGAGGCAGAGCTCTGCCTGGTATCCATTGGCGCCAGACCGGACAAGACTCTGGCGACCGCCGCAGGGATATTTTGTGAGCGAGGGGTATTGGTGGATGGTTTTTTGCAGACCCGATTCCCTCGCTGTTATGCCGCCGGCGATATGATCCAGTTTGAAGGCGTGACCCGATGCTCGATGAAAGAAGCGTCCGCGCAAGGTAAATTGGCCGCCATTAATCTGAGTGCTGCCATTCAGGGTCGGGCGGGGCAACCCTACAAACCGGAAACCAATCCCTTGACCTTCCGTTCCAAGAATTTCGAAATCTATGCCATTGGCGAGGTCTCCTGCGCGGGAGCGGATGAGCAGGTTTTGGATGGTTCGACGGAAACCCTGGTTCGGGCGCTGGTGTTGAAGGACGGAGTTCCTGTGGGCGTCCAAATGATTGGAACCCGGGAAGGGTTTGACTCTTATGCCGCCGAGGTGAAAAAAGCCAGAAAGCCGTGAGGGATCAGGAAGCGGGTTTGGGTTTCCACTGTTTGCACCCGATGTCAACAATGGCACTGGGGACATCTTTGACATCGGCGCTCTTCCCGTGTTCCATAAACCACTTGCAACCGCAGGGGAAAACGTTGCCGCCTAACTGGCAATAGTGACATAACCAACATGATTTTGATTCGGATGACATAGAGGCACGATAGCAAATATCGTGAAACGTTCAATGAGAGTATGTGTACTGGGTAGTGGAAGCGGCGGGAATTGCACGTTCGTGGCGTCTGAAACGACGGCGATATTGATTGATGCCGGGCTGAGCGGTCGGGCGACCGGTTTGCGGTTGGCTGACTGCGGCGTATCGGCGGAGTCGATCCAGGCCATTTGTGTGACGCATGAGCATAGTGACCATACCTCGGGGTTGGCGGTGTTGCACGGCGGGGGGCGGGTCAAGTTATATGCCAATCATGCCACAGTAGAGGGAATTGAGGCGCGGGTGGGGGTCGACAAGAAACTGCAATGGAATATTTTTTCGACCGGCGCCAATTTCCAAATTGGTGATCTTTCCATTGATCCCTTTTCGGTACCGCATGATGCCTATGATCCAGTGGGGTTCATCATCCGCTGCGATCAGACGCGGGTCGGAGTCGTGACGGATATGGGGATGGTTACCGGCCTTATTCGCGAACGCCTGCGGGCTTGTAATGTCTTGGTCATTGAGTCGAATCACGATGAGCAGATGTTAAAGGAAGCCGATCGGCCCTGGCATCTCAAACAACGGATCAGCGGGCGGCAGGGACATCTGTCAAATCAGCATGCGGCTGATTTGCTGATTGAAATTGCCGGACCTCATCTTAAGGCGGTTTTCCTCGCCCACTTGAGTTCGGAATGTAATTCCCCCGCATTGGCTTTAAAAACAGTTTCCGACGCCTTGAATAAAAACGGGCATGCCCATGTCCGCCTCATGATTGCGCCCCCGGACCGGGTGAGCGAACTGTGGCAGGAATAACGGGATAATTGTTAAAAAAATAACAATATCTGCTTGCGTTCAAATTGGCGGGGGAGTAATTTGGAACGCGTTTTTCAACTTGCATTCCTCAACCCTGTCGCTAGGGTGAATTATGCATTAGATCGGTTATGCGGGTTTCCGCGAGTGATAACATACAGAAAGGTTACAGGAAGTTAATGAATAGATTGTGTTCACGGTGGTGGTTGGGTGCGTGTGTGGTGTTGGCAATCTTCGGACTTGGAGCAGGTGCCGCGATGGCCAGCGAAGCCGATCTTAATCTTCCTGATTTGGGTGCGGTGCACTTTTCCGCATTGGGCGGTATTTCCGGCACAAGCTTGATGCTGATTGGTATCGGCGTGTGCTTTTTGGGCCTCTTCTTTGGGCTGGTCCAGTTTGTCAAGACCGACAAGTTGCCGGTTCACAAGTCCATGTCGGATGTATCGGCGATCATCTGGGAAACCTGCAAAAGTTATTTGGCTCAACAGGGGAAATTCCTGGCGATCCTCTGGGTGCTGATCGGGATCTGTATGGTGTACTACTTCCTGGTTCTGCAGAAGATGGCGTGGGGCAGTGTGTTGCTGATTCTGGGCGCCTCAATCCTGGGTATTCTGGGATCCTACGGAGTGGCCTGGTTCGGCATGCGTATCAATACGTTTGCCAACAGCCGTTCGGCTTTTGCGGCGCTCCGGGGAACCCCGTGGGACGCACTGGCGATCCCGATGCGCTCGGGAATGAGCGTGGGAATGTTGCTGATCACTGTTGAGCTTTTCTTCATGATTTGCATCCTGGTGTTCCTCCCCTCCGAATTGCGGGGTCCCTGTTTCATCGGATTTGCCATCGGAGAATCCCTGGGCGCCTCCGCCCTTCGTATCTGCGGTGGTATCTTCACCAAGATTGCGGATATCGGGTCCGACCTGATGAAGATCGTGTTCAAGCTCCCCGAAGACGATCCCAAGAATCCCGGCGTGATTGCCGATTGTACGGGTGACAATGCCGGCGACAGCGTTGGCCCGACGGCGGATGGGTTTGAAACCTATGGCGTGACCGGTGTGGCTCTGATCACCTTCCTGGCGTTGGTGCTCGGCGCAGGGACCCTTTGCGCCCAGATGATCGTCTGGATCTTCGTTATGCGCATTCTGATGATTGTGTCCGCCCTGGCGGCCTATCTGGCGAACGATGGGTACTTCACCAGTAAACTGAAACACGCCAAGGAATTCGATCCCGAGCATCCCCTGACCGTTCTGGTCTGGCTGACCTCCTTTGTGTGTATCGGCGTCACCTATGTCGCCAGTTATTTCCTATTGGGCAATATCGAGGTGAACGGCGTGGCTCAGCCGAATCTCTGGTGGGTGCTTTCCACGATCATCTCCTGCGGAACGATCGCGGGCGCTTTGATTCCCGAGTTCACCAAGGTCTTTACCAGCACGAATGCCATCCACGTGAAGGAAGTGGTCACCGCCTCCAAGCAGGGTGGCGCTTCCCTGAACATCCTCTCCGGATTTGTGGCCGGTAACTTCTCGGCTTTCTGGGAAGGATTGACAATGCTGGTTCTGATGTTGGGTGCGGCCTTGTTGGCCAGCCACCCGGCGGTGGCCAGCCTGATGCCTGCTGGGTTGGAATTCGCGGCGCCGATCTTTGCCTTCGGCTTGGTGGCCTTCGGCTTCCTGGGCATGGGCCCCGTCACCATCGCGGTCGACAGCTTTGGCCCGGTTTCGGACAATGCGCAGTCGGTTTACGAGTTGAGCCGGATTGAGTCTATTCCCGGCATCGAGAAGGAAATCGAGAAGGATTTCGGGTTCAAGCCTGACTTCGAAAATGCCAAGCTCAACCTGGAGCGGAACGACGGCGCGGGCAATACCTTTAAGGCGACAGCCAAGCCGGTGTTGATCGGAACAGCGGTAGTGGGTGCCACGACCATGATCTTCGGCATTATTCTGATGCTGGGTAAGACCAAGGCCTATGAGTTGGCCAAGTTGGCGGCCGAAAAGGCCGGCACGGTCTTTGATCATACCTTGGCCCTGACTGCGGATCAGACCACGGCCGGTGTCAATTCTGTGATAGCCAGCTTGAGTCTGGTGCAGCCCGAGATTGTTCTGGGTCTCCTCATGGGTGGCGCGGTGATCTACTGGTTCACCGGTGCGGCGACGCAGGCGGTGGTGACCGGTTCCTATCGCGCGGTGGTCTACATCAAGGAAAACATGAACTTGAACGCCGAGACGGCCTCGATCAAGGACAGCAAGGAAGTGGTCAAGATCTGCACGATTTACGCGCAGAAGGGGATGTTCAACATCTTTGTTGCCATCTTCTGTTTTGCCTTGTCGTTGGCGTTCTTTAACCCGTACTTCTTTATCGGGTATCTGATCTCCATCGCGTTCTTTGGGTTGTATCAGGCGATTTTCATGGCGAATGCCGGTGGTGCCTGGGATAACGCCAAGAAGATTGTGGAAGTGGATCTCCGGGCCAAGGGCACGGATCTTCACGCCGCCACAGTGGTGGGTGATACGGTGGGTGACCCCTTCAAAGACACCTCTTCGGTGGCAATGAACCCCATCATCAAGTTCACGACCCTGTTTGGTTTGCTGGCAACGGAAATTGCCGTGGCCATGACGAACTCAACCATGAAATATGCTATTGGCGCGGTGATCTTCACCGTGGCGCTGGTTTTCGTATACCGTTCTTTCTACTGTATGCGCATTCCGGAAGACAAGTGACCTGATTGACTGAAAGTCACCCCCGCGCCGGTAACGGTGGCGGGGGTTTTTTTGTAGGGCCGTCGCGTGCGACGCGCCGTCTTTTTTTGACAAGTGCAATATAGGTGTGTTTCCATGAGCAATATGAAAGCGACTTTTTTGGGGACAGGAACATCGGTTGGTATTCCAGTCATCGGCTGTAATTGTACTATCTGCCATTCTCCGGACCTGCGAAACCGGCGGCGGCGGTCGAGTTTGTACATCGAGGCGGATGGTTTTCATATTGTCATTGATACCTCTTTGGATTTCCGGGAACAGGTCTTGGAATACCGGGTGCCCCGTATTGATGCCGTATTGATTACCCATTCCCATGCCGATCATATTTTCGGCCTGGATGATATTCGCCGGTTCAATACGATTCAGGGAATGAGCATTCCCGTTTACGGTTCGGCGGGAACCATTGCCGATCTTAAGCGGATTTTTTCCTATGTGGATCAGGCAACACCCGAGCCCGGAGTCTATCGGCCCCAGATAGAATTTGAGGTGAAAAAGGGACGGTTTTCGGTTGGCCCGATGCGGGTGGATGCCTTGCCGGTGAAGCATGGCAAAACCGAAACCTATGGTTATCGTCTGGAGTGGAAAGGGCGGACCTTAGGATACGTGCCTGACTGCAAGGAGATGCCAGCCTCAACAGTGGCCGCTTTCAAGGGAATCGACGTGATGATCCTCGATGGTCTTCGACATACCGAGCATCCGACTCATCTGACTGTGACAGCGGCATTAGGCCTCTTGAATAATATCGGCGCGAAACGTTCGTATCTGACGCACATTTGCCACGACCTTGATCACGAAGAGACGCAGGAAACCCTGCCGCCTTCAATCTATCTGGCTTGCGACGGCATGACGCTTTCCTGGTAAAAGGGGCAGATTCCCTTTATCTTCCTGCACCCACGAGAAGCCGCAAGGCTGGTTCGGCAATCTTTCTCAATGCTCGGTTGATCCGGTTCAATTGGCGTAAAGAAGCGTCGTTCATCGAGCCGTCCCGAAAGGCAATCACATTAAGCAGAAGTCGTCAGAGAATCGTTCCCAGTTGCGCGTGATCTGGTCTGACCCTGACTTCTTCTGACTTTCTCTTTGACATTCTCATTCCTCGTTATGAAACTGGGAAGAGCATGACTCCTCATTTGCAGACAATGAAATTGCGAGATCTTGGATTTGACGGTGGGTTCGAGCAACGTTCCGCCGCCCTCCTGCAGCCGGGATACAGCCTTGCGCGCGTCACGGCCGTTGATCGGGGCGCTTTCCTCATCCGAAATCAGGACGGCGAAACTCACGCCGAAATCGCGGGAAAGTTCCGCTTCGTCGTTGAGGCCGCCATCGATTTGCCGTGTGTGGGTGACTGGGTGTGTGTCCAATGTCACGTATCGGGCGGTCCCGCCATAATCCATAGCGTCGTCCCTCGGAAAACGTTCCTGTGTCGCAAAAGCCCCGGCAAGACAGTCGATTTCCAGATGATCGCGGCGAACATCGATGTCGCCTTCATTGTGCAGGCCTGTGGATTCGATTTCAACTTGGCTAGGCTCGACCGGTACCTTGTGATGGCAAACGAGGGTTCGATTGAGCCATGGATCGTTCTAACCAAGACAGACCTGATATCGCCCGAACAACTCGATCAGGCAATCATGCAAGTGAAGCAGATCAGCGTCTCCGCCAAGATCCTTGCCCTCAGCAACACAACAGGCGTTGGACTCCAGACGTTCCGCATGCTCCTGGTGCCCGGCCTAACATACTGCCTGCTTGGTTCCTCGGGAGTTGGGAAGACCACACTGGTTAACCGACTGATTGGGCACGATGCGCTTCACACCAAGGCCGTCAGCGGTACCGGGGAAGGTGTCCACACAACTGCCCGTCGCCAGTTGCTCCTGCTTGATAATGGATCCATGTTGATCGACACGCCGGGAATGCGCGAATTGGGTCTTCTTAGTTCGAGCGATGGGGTAGACGACACCTTCACCGAGATTCGCGATCACTCAGGGGAGTGCCGATTCGCAAACTGTACACATACTGAGGAGCCGGGATGTGCAGTCCTCCTTGCTGTGGAGAATGGAACCTTGTGTAAGGATCGGTATCAGAGCTATCTCAAACTCAAGAAGGAGAGCGAATTCCATAATCTCTCCTACGTCGAGAAAAGAAGGAAGGACAGATCATTCGGCAGATTCATCAAGTCCGCCAAGAAGCGCTTGAAGGAGTGAGCTTTTCGACCAATAAAGAAGGGCCTGAAACTTGCGTTCCAGGCCCATAAGTTGGTAGCGGGGGTTGGATTTGAACCAACGACCTTCAGGTTATGAGCCCGATGTAAAAGCCTCGATTGGCGGGGCTTTTCGATTTTATACCCCCATTTTCCGTGCACAAACCGTGCACATGTGATAGGATTCCTCTGTTTTCATTGCATGGGATTCTACACTAGCGCATGGAGGTTTGTCATGGGAATTGAAATGAAGCCGGGGGCGAAACATTGGTATGCACGGTTCCGGGTGGATGGGATTATTCGCCAGGTTCCGCTGGAAACTTTGATCGACGGAGAACGGCCGGCAAAGATCACTGGCGAGGGTGACCGGCGGTTCGAGCGGTCCCGGGGCAAGGCGCTGGAGGAGTTCAAGGAGGTGGTCCGGAAGTTCCGCGGTGACCCGACGGCCGAAAAGACTCTCCAGCGGCTTGTGGAGATCAAGACTGGCCGGGAGGCAAACTTCCCCAAGGTAGCCGCCTTGCCTGCCCTCTGGGAGGCAATCCCCCGCCGTCGTGAGCCGAATGACCGGTACTCCGAACAGTGCAAGGGCGTCCTGAAGCGGTTTGCCGCTTTCGTGGCCACCACACAGCCCTCGGCGGCTGAATTCGTCAAGGTCACACCTGAGACGGCAAAGGCATTCATGGACGGTGAGGCGGCACGGGGGCTCTCCCCTAAGACCTGGAACGATACCCTGAAACTGCTGAGGACGACCTTCAAGCGGCTACATTCCCAGTTGAACGACGGAACCAACCCCTTTCATGGTTTGATCACCAAGGCGACGGAGACGGTCAACCGGGACCCCTATAGCATTCCCGAGATGAAGGCCATCATGGACGCGAGCCATGCGGATCCATTCATCCGCCCGGTCATCATCACGGGTATGTGTACGGCCATGAGGCGGGGTGACTGCTGTCTCCTCAAATGGGACGACGTTGACCTGGATGAGGGGTATATCACCGTCAAGACATCCAAGACCGGCGAGACCGTGGATATCCCCATGTTCCCGATGCTGCGGGATGTGCTGATGGAGGCGAAAAAGCACAAGTCCGCGTATTGCTTCCCGGAAGCGGCCGCAATGTACCAGAAGAACCCGGACGGCATCACCTGGCGGGTGAAGCAGGTTCTGACGGTGGCGTTCCGGGAGCGGGCCATTGCAGAAGGCACCGCGTTTCCGGTTCTGCCGGAGGATGAGGTTCAGCGCCGCGTAACGGCCTATTTGGCGCCCCTGGGCGAATCGAAGCGGACCCGCCACATGAGACAGATATTTGACCTATACCATGGCGGCAAGGGCATCAATGAAGTGATGTCCGAGACCGGCCTGAGCCGCGGAACAGTGTCCGGCCTTCTGAACGACATCGAAAAGCACATCGAATGCGCGTTCATCCGGGGAAAGGTGCGCGGGACAACCGGCGAGCTGCTCCAGAATGAGCGCGGCAACGGGGCCCGCCGGGCATCGGTGCATGACTTCCATAGTTTCCGGGTCACCTGGATCACCCTGGCCTTAGCGGCGGGTGTCCCCTTGGAACTGGTCCAGCGTGTGACAGGCCACCGAACCGTTGCCATTGTGTTGAAGCACTACTTCCGGCCTGGACGGGAAGATTTCCGCGAGACCATCATGGCCGCCATGCCGGAATTGCTGACTGGGCCGACCCATGGGCTGTTACTCCTTGCCAACTCAGGGCAAGAGGATCGTGGCGCGGTTGAATACGGGCAGGCTGTTGGCCCTGGCGATGCTCTGGAAGAGGCGCTGAAGGCCTTGGAAGGCATGAATCAGCGGAACTGGAAAAAGATAAGGGATATGGTGGCGGGCCAGATTCGCCAGGCGAAGGAATGGATGGAACCCCGCGTTTTGCGTGAAGACCCGGTTCCAGCCTGATGTTTGACGAATTCCTGCCTGCAACGGGCACCCAAAACGCCCGGCACAGGCAGGGAATCCGGGTCAAATCAAATGCTATCTGTCAACTCACTCGTCATTACTCGACCACAATCCTATAGAAGAATGATCCCGAATTCGTTGTAACGCTCGTGTCTTGATATGTATTGAACGGTGGCGTCGCCAAGATGTGTTGTTGAATTGGCGCAAAGCCGACACCGTTCACCAAGTCTGTCGCACGGTCGATGGTGTAGAACTTATTGGAGACCGAACCCCAAGTCAGAAGGAAACCACCAGATAAAGAATTTGTCCCCAAACAGGCAAAATCCTTAACGACTAAGAAGGAATCTGGATCGTGTGGATCGGTTCCTGCCCGCCATTCGGCGTAGTTGCTCATGCCGTCACCGTCGGCATCGTCATCAGCCCTCGACAGATCGCTCGCTTGGCCGGTCACATGCCCAAAGGAATTGGTCATCCACCAGTTTGGTATTCCGTCGCCATCGGAGTCCAGCCACAGGTTTACCGCAAAGCTGGCGGTGTTGTTGTTCGTATTCACGTCCGCAACAGCCCCCGCATCGTCGCCCTGAAGCGTATAGAGTGCCTCGCCTTCCGGTTGCGTGCCATCCGGTAAGTCGAGCGCCACTTGTGCCAGACGGCCCGGTTCAAGTGCGGGAACATCAACCGTCCCCAAAGGCGCACCACCTTGCCCCTTCCGTCGAAGAGCCAGGGTGGTATTGGTCGTTCCCGGTGCACCAAGGTTCTGCACCTGGGCGATAACCCTAAGCGAGCCGTTTGTTTCGGTTGTTGCCGAGATCAGTTCAACCGACAAATCCGCGCCGCCGATGCTTACGGCCTGGGTGTTGTTATTCTCGCTGAACTCCGTGAAAGAATGGTCTGGATTCGCTACCGCATACAATGTCCTGTTTGTGGGAGGGTCTGGCACAACCCAGAGTGTAGATAAAACGGCATTTGTCGCTGCGCCTTCGAGCCAACCCATCCACACAACATTCGTGATCAAAGTACCGCCAGCCGCAGGATCTCCATCATAGAACGCCACGGATGCATTGCTGACCGCGACATCACCGATATTACGCAACACTGCGGAGAGGGTCACTGCGTCACCGGGCAGGTAGTTCGCTCCTTGAACGGTAAAGTCGCCCGGCAGTATACCCACATCGGTAACGAGTGCCCGCTTCATTACCGCGAGGCCTACCATGCCAGGTTGTGGCACGTTCGACACAGTGACCGAGCCGCCTCCTTCGAGTTCCACAACCTTGTTTGTCTTGAGTATCTCAACCGTGTTATATGCGACCGTCAAATTTCCGACATCATCCCAAATCGGTGCGAACGACCGTTTGAGCATCGCATCCTTGAAAAACCGTGCATCCTTACTCCAGGCATCGGAAACTGGATCATAAACACTGTAATGCATATCCGATCCGTCTTCACACATCTCCTGCCACAACAAAACTAAATTACCCACTGGACCATAGGTCATGGCGTAATCCATGAAACCTGCCGTGCTTGAGTCGGACCGAGCGAGGCGGGGTTCATTCGCAAAGTCCTTGTCAAAGACAAGGTTCTGTCCTCTTTGCCAGACGAGGTAAACCCCTCGCGGCACATGGCCCGGAATCGATATCGAGTCAACCCACGCTTTATCACTGCCTCTCGACACCGAGCCGTCCTTTGAATATGTCCATTTCAGAGTGTGGGCACCTGCCGCAATGGGATATGAAGCGGTACTCCACCCAGCGCTTCCGCTCCAAGCACCTTGCTGTTGCCCATCAATGTAAAAGCGCAGATAATCATAATTGGCTTCAGAACTTACCATGTAGGCAAAGGATACGCTTCCCGATGGGCATGAGACATCCACTTTCATTATGCTGGATTGACTATCTCCAATCCCGCCAGAGGCTGAGGAAAACGCCCCCGTGTAAACGGTTGTGTTCTGTACAGTCCATGTCGCATTGCCTTCGGACGCCCAAGGCCATCGCGAGAAATCACCTGTTTCAAAGTCTTCAGACGCCACCATGTTTTGATTCGTCTCCACCGTCGGCGAGACCGCCACCCGGACATTCTTATCGGTGTTGGTATCGGACGTAAGGCGAGAGACCGGCCCCCAAGCATCATCCATCCAAAAGCGGTAGTAAACCTCTTGATCCGAGTCGTTGGTCAGAACCCCATCCGCATCCGTCGTCCACGCATACACCGCCCGATTGCTGATGCCCGCGAAACTCTGCGAGAGGCGATAAGCCAAATTACTGACAAGCACGTTCGGCTCGGTCCACGTATGACCGGAAGCGCTCCACCGTGACCAAAGAACAACGTCGTTTTCGACCGCGCCGGCCGTACCGGTTCCCATGAGCAGGTTTGTCTCGTTCTTTGTCCAAACAACCATCAAGTCACCATTCGTGAACGGACCAGCCAGGAGTGGCAGATGGTCAAGGCAGGAGTTCGTGGTCAACGCCACCGGCTCCGTCCACTGACCGGTAGTGTGATTCCACATTGCGTAGACAATCTCCATTTGTGCGGCCATTGCCGAGAGGTCGACGTTTGTGAAGTTGGGATCTGACACACGTTCCCAGACAGCCACGGCGTCACCGTTGCCGTCATACGCCACATGGGGGTTGAACTCCGCACGAGTGTCAGTGACAATGGAGGCGGGAAGGCTCCAGTTCCAGCCATCGAAACGCGACCAACGGATGTCCGTGAACTGAAGAGCGTTTGAATTCGCATTGTCGCCCACGTAAAGAAGCATGAGATTTGAGGACACGCCCGCTAACGCCGGTTGTGAATACGGAAATGCATTCGATATGATTTGAACATTGGCTTGCGAGACAAAGTCACTGGACTCTATGCTGGCCAAGGCCTTGACGGCGGGTTGTGTCGTCGCGCTAAGCGAGAGCGTTGCTTTCTGTTGCACGGATCCACGAACTGGCGCACGTCCAATCGAGCGGAAAGCACCCAAAGAAGTCGGGCGCGATAAATTAGCGGACACAGAAAGCATATCCGCCCTTTCAGCGGCAACGAAAGTCTCACTTCCATGCTTGCGATATTCCCGAGAAATTGGTGATACCCCAGTAATTCTTTTTCCGGGCAGCGCAAGGAAACCACTAGTCCCAGAAACCCCAAGGGCTCTGATCATAGAATGCGCGTCGGGGTAACTGACATCCACGAAAACATACTCCGGGGGATGAAAACTGAGAATCCACGCAGTAAATTCCGCGCCGGCGTAAGCTCTGAAGCGAACATTCTTGAATAAATCACCTGGTGCCTGGAGCGTAACACTCGGTTCACCGCCGACATAAAGCCTCATTTCAGCGAATCCTAAATTCGGCTCGTACGACGCCTCAAGGCCGACTTTTCCGGTCATCTCAAGACTATCAAAGGCGAATACTGGTTGAAGGGCGAACACCATCTCGCCCTCAACGCTTGGGATAACATAAATGATCACAGATATGCTTTTAACCACGTCACCCAGGCCGGGAATCGCGCTTACTCCGCCGGACAGACCAGGGCCAAGAAGGTCAAGGACTCCCACTCGCCCCAACTCCAAATTCGCTTTCAATTCGCCACGGCCGTAGACTTCATCAAAAGTGATGCCGTGATCCAGGGTCGCTGTGCCTCTTGCGCCAGCCACCACTGTTCCGCTGATTTCCTTATTGCCAATATAAAGTTTCATCTTCGGATACCGTGTCAGTCCTGGAATCGTTGGCCTTCGTCCTCGTTTGCCTTGCTTTCCTTCCGCACCAACTCCCAACGCAAGCTCCCAATCGCCATCCGTGATTGTGTAGTCGAAGCTTCCATTGGCAGCCAATTCGAATCCGAACTTGCCAATGACAGGGAACTGCAAATCAGCCTTGATTGGCGGATTGGGGAAGTCGTAATCCAGTGCAACTTCTCCGTTTCCATATACCGAAAAGCCGGCTCCCTGAAGGCTGAGGTATTTCAACGCAGCGGGGACTGGGATGATCGTGGTGTACAGAATGAGGAATTCCGAAGCCGATCCTTCGCTACTGACCGCCTGAACTTTGATGTTATTTGCATGTGTTACAAAAGATGGACGAAAGTCCGAACTGCCCATATCAACTGTGCAGGTATACTCCGGCCCGGATCCGCTAATGGTTCCGACAAGGACATCGTTTGCGTAGAACCGGACGGAACCCGGTGTTAAGCCATTCCAATTGACAGATGCAGTCACTTCATTGTCCGGCGATGTGCCTGAAAGGAAAATACCTTTAAGACGAGGTGCAAGTTTCGTGACAATAGGCTTACTGATATTCCCCGCTGTAATCGACTGCAGGGAGATATCAGGTACCGTCACCCGTGTTGCTCCGGCTGGAGACGAGACGGTCTGTTGGTGGGCCGCAAAGCCCGTTTTGCTGGCGGTTATCGTGTTTCCGCTGTTCAGTGCGACAGCCGTCAGCACGTAACTGCCGTCTGTGAGCGTGGTGGTGTTCTGACCTGCAAGACTGATGTCAACACCGCTGATCGGCAGTCGCGTGTTTGCGTCAAAAACCTTGCCCGCCACAGTCAACCCGCCCTGCGCTCCCCGCAGATCAACCGTAAACGGAGCCGGAATATTCGTAACCGTCACTCCGCCTGCAGTCGTCACCAGTCGCACGCGAAAATTATTATTGTAGGTGTTGGCCGGCAACTGTTGACCGGCGTTCCACAAGATCGAGTGGTTACCTGACCCGATACCTGCGCCGAAGTCACCCGACAAGGTGCCTGAATCTGCCAAGAACCAAGACGCCCCGCCGTTGCTGGAGAGGACTAGGGAAACAGTGGCATCCGAAGCGTTCGCCATGGTCAAATTATAGCCGACGTTGACAAATCCAAGGCGAGCTGGATCAGAAGAGGCGGTTGCAGAAACCGCCAATGTCGCTGGCGGGCCAAGACCCGATATTCGCGCATCTTGGAGCAAGAGAAATCCATTTGAATAGTCATACGTATCGCCCGTAAAGACGAGAAGCCGGAGTGGTGCGGAAAAGTCAAAGGCCTCCGTCCTATTCTCAACTACCGCTGACGTTTGAAGATCGGTTGTCACGCTGTGAAACGAATCAGTCGCAAACGTGATTACTGTTCTATATGTATGATTTGCATAAGCTACCCAAGTTCCGTTCCATGAATTTCCATAGGACGCCCACACGCAGCGATATCTGGAAACACCTGGATCTGTATCCCACTGGGACGTTAACGCCCCCATTCCTATATCAGAAAAACTTGATCCGCCGCTGCCGTTCCATGTAAAGGTCACAGTTGTGCCAGCAAGGGGATATGTGGTTTTGGAAATTAAACTACCTCCACCTCTATACATGCTCGTTCGAATCCATATCCCGTTTGTTCGTGATTCAAACAGGCCAGGCACTGTGTTTGTGTAGTAGTAGTGCCCGGTCCCAGAACCGTCGCTGAAGTTCCAGAGATTTGCGTCATTGAGCGGAATCTCCTGTGTCGCGGCAGATGAGAACACACAACTCAGAAAGAACACGATCTGCACGCCAACCCGTGGCCACACACCGCACCGCATCCCAAGAGAAATCAAGCGACTCAAGTTTTTCATTTTTACTCCTTCAGAAATTCCACCCACAAAAAAGAGGGCGTGACCTACTCACGCCCCAACACAGGCACTGGTATGCCCTCATAGGAACGCTTTCGGGCACGCCCAGGGGGGGCGTGCCTCGAACCGTGTCCTATGATTGAAATTACCAGTTTCGTGTTGGACAGCAGCCGAAGCCGCAAAATCTGAATTGTTTGTAGCTGTCTTCTAAATTGATCTCTTCTCCGTTACATGTGCTGCCGGTCGCAAAGCGCCGGCACGCATTGGGTTTAGTTAAGACCCCACCGCGCTGAAAATGCAAGTCTTATTCCTGTGCAAGTCTTATTCCTGTGCGTCTTATTCCTATGCGTGGATTCTGTGTGCGCTGTGGCGAAACAGGGATGCATTGTACACAGCTATGGCATCAGGGCGACGGCACTCGATGCGCAATGACATTCTCTACGGAATTGATCCGTCGCTGGAAAATCGGATCTGAACGCATTTGGCATAGCGCCAAGCCGCGTCACTGCACCGGTAAGTATGTGGGCGTCATCCCGTTCGGCGCGCCAATGGGAACGGCGTAAAATGAAACAACCCGGCAGATCGCTCTACCGGGCCGGACTATTTTGCTCTAATTTAGCCTTTAGGCCGCCTTTTCCTGAGAATATCGAGCAAGCGCCGCGGCAACCTTATCCGGATCGACTTCCACGAGAAAGGCGCCGTCCTGCGGCAAGAATTCCTCATGCGTACGAACATTGTGTTCCGGTTCATACCAGATAAAGTACCGGCCGCGACAGCCCAAGATGTTGAAATGAGCCGTCAACTTCTTGCTGGATCGCCATACGGACGCCCCTGGAAACATACGTTTCGTTTCCTGCAAGTCGTCGTTGCTGCCAAGCCCGATGAATTCAAGACGTTTTGGTTGAACGTTACGTTCAGATAGCATGTCCTTGAACCCATCGAGATACGGGTGTCCCTGTTTGCAGGTCTGAATGAGCATCACGTCAATGTCCGATGAGGAAACATTCGCTTTTTCCTCAAGGCACTCGATCATGGACGTGCCTGGCGTTAGGAATACAGGCACCCATGCGAGTGTCTCACCAAAGTCATCCAACCGAACCGCAGCCTTGAGCCGGTTGAGCCGCACGGAATCAATACTTGCCGTGATAACCCCCCACGTGCCCAGAACGAACAACCCGCCGACAAACGCGAGGTCGCTCTTCCATGCGTACGGGACAATTATCGCCCACATGAACGCCAGCAGAAACATGATGCCGGGCTGCCGACACCATATCCACCGAAATGCAGCCTTAAACGTCATTTTGATCCTCGCACTTTTCCATTTCTTGACTTCCTCCCGCGTCGCGCCGTTTGCATGACACCGCCGACAAGACCAAGAACCTTGTCAATATCCCCAATGTGAACCCAGCGGGTCGCCATCATTCCAACTACACCCGCCTCCTGCTTGTTGGTCGGACCTAATATGCAAAAAACGAAAAATCCTGCTATAACGCCGCCGAGCATCATAACCAAACACTTTTTACTCCAACCGGCCCACCGACTATCCTTAGTGAGTTGTTTCCCCTTGCCCGGGAAGGGATTCAGCAATGGCAAGCCTGCGCTGAAAATGAAGACTGTTGCAACGAAAATGCCCGCAATTGCCGAAAGCGGAACGACCCAAGTTGAAGGAATATCCATCACAAGTCCCTGTTGTTAAACTCCATCTGTCTCCGCGTCCACAACACGCATATGACGAATTGGTCTTCATCGCCCTGTTCTTTGTCACATACATGCCGCCATTTGATCGGACGGCACACGTTGTCGCGACCACCTATCGGTTACGGCCACATATATAGTGCCAGACTCTCAACCGCACAAGGTGTATTTTTCAAAAAAGCGAAACTCTCAGCAAGCCCTGATAACAAGATTCAGCACCCATTTTGTCCGTTGTACGGACTTCCATGAGCACGACATTACCTCCCCGCCTTTGTCAGCGCAAGTCAGAAAAAGCATGATATGGGATCGAAAACGTTCTGAAAACATCGTAGCGGCCCACAAGTTACGGCGGTGGGGCGGCAGTGGTTTCGAGGACGATCTCGCTGAGATCGTTGAGGGTAGCCGGGTGGTGTTCGGCGAGATAGCCGCCCAGTTCGGGGGTGGTGATGATCTTTCGAACGTATAGTGTCATTTTCAGGAGGTCGGCGGAATACTGGCGGTAGAGTTTGGTGTAGAAATCGTGCTGTTTATCGGCTTCCTCCAGCCGGGACACCATTTCCTTCCGCTTGTTCTTGTCCTCGGACCATTGCCGTTTCGGATTACGCTTGGGATTGCGCAATTCCGGCGGGGTCTTGAGAACCAGTGCGCGGATGAAAGAGGGACTGTAATCATTAACTCGCTTCATCTCCTTGAGCATCTCGGCCTGGCGTTCGGGTCGGACACAGGACATTTCGAGGGCGCCGGTCTTGCCCAAGTGGTCGGCCTCAAAGGCCTCGGCCGCCTTGGGGTGAAGTTGTTCGACCAGTGTCGGGGCCAGTCGGTAGCGGATTGACCGCATGCCGAAGACATCGGCAATGGTGCGCTCGTCCAAGGTTTCGAGGGATTTCCGGAGCATCCGCATTTCCTGGTAGCCGGAAAGCCGATTGACCATGCGGTTGAAGGTGTAGGCTTCCTTGTCCTTGAAAACAATGCAGGGAACGGTTTCGATTTTCAGCTCCTCGCAGGCGCGGAAGCGCAAATACCCGTCAAGGATGACGTAGGTGCCGGCTTCGGGATAGACGGACAAGGGCTCGATGAGGCCGATGGCCTTGATGCTGGAGCGGATGCGGACAAAACCCTTGTGGGTTTTGGTGTTGAACGCCTCGCGTTCCCGCAGTGGCGTTAATGCGGCGAGCGGCACGTCCACACCGTTGACGTTCAATGGATTGCTCATTGTTTGGGCTCCTCCTGGTTTGACTCGGGCGTTTGGCGCACTCGCTTTTGGAGTGCAACGCCGTATTCCCCGGCGAGTTGCGGCGGGGTGTTCAGTTCAAAGGATTTGAGCAGTTCGAGGAACCCGGCATCGGCCAGGATGGTGGACGCCCCCATCAGCAACGTGAGAAGGCGGTTTTCCTTACGGGTGGTTTCGCGCACAAATTCTTCCTTGTCCTTCGTGGACTTGCTGATTTCCTTGGCTAGATCCTTGAGAGTGAAGGAATCGGTATCCGTGCGGGCTTTTTTATGGGGTCTCTTGCCGCGATTCATGCGGAGTTCTATGAGTTTCCTGACGCGAATGACTGTGTTGCAGTTGACGAGGCCCCCGTCAAAGGCATCCATGAGGACATTCTGGATCGTAGTGTCATCGGACTGGGCGACCTGGACGGCGAAGGACATGGAAAACAGGCCGTGCTCGACCCCTTCGATCAGACGGTCTTCGCCGTTGGCGACCAGCCTGATGTAATCGCTCACATAGGTTTGCGTTTTGCCAACGATGGATGAAATCTTCGCGTAGTTGAAGCCGGCGTCGTGCATACGTTTCATTTCCCGCGCGAACGTCATTGTTCCGGGTGGCACACGGGCTATGTTTTCGACCAGGGAATAGAGCAAGGTCGTTTTACGGTCGCAATCAATGATCTCGGCAGCGATCTCGGTCTTCTCAAGCCGTTTATGGGCCAAGAGGCGGCCTTCGCCACAGACGAGTTCGTAGACGCCCACCTTCTCGAAGTTGCGGCCGTTCACGACAATGGGTTTCAGCAGGCCTATTTCGCCGATGCTGCGGACGTTCTCGGCAAATTGCTCCTTGTCCCGGTTCCGTGAGTTCAGAACGGATATCTTGTCCACCGGGATCATACGATACTGGCGTTCGGTCATTGGCACTATGGTCGCATTCACTATTTGGCCTCCCATCCAATCAGGTTTTCAAGCGCTTCTGGAATCGTGTATGCGTGGAGATCGAGCTTTTCGGGGATCGTGCTGACGATGCGGATATCCCGGCCGCTGTGCATGATGCGGGGGAAGAAGAGATAACCCAAGACGGAAAACTGGCCGCCGTTGCTCAGGGGAACCCCGATAGTGAGGTCAATTTCCGGGCGGGAATCGGGCGTGAATGACCAGGCGGCCTCGTAGCCATGCGGATACGGGACAACCGGCAGGATGCGGATGCTCACGTAATTGCGCAACACGAGGAAGTCTCCGCACTCGGTGATTTCCGGGATGGCCACTTTCAAATGGCCGGCCACCTGGGATCGACGGTCGGCGATGACATCCGCGAACAGGTTCTGGTAGGCGGTGCGGAGAGAGCCAAAATGATGGGTGTAGGTCGCCGGGGAAACCATATCCTTGTCCCCGGCGATAAGACTGGATCGGACGGTGCCGAAATGGGCATACAGGGCGCGGAGACGCTCCAGCATGTCCTTGTCGGAGTAACGGATGACCCGTTGCTCCTCGGTTTTGCGGATGATGGTTTGGGCGGAATCAAAAACGTTCCGGTCAATGATGGCCGGGAAGGCGTTTTCGGCGCGAACCCATTCGGCCTTTGGGTTGTTTCGGCTGGGAGATTTCAGGCGCTGCGTCGTCTTGTTGTAGACCATGGTCCCGGCGTAGAGTTCGTTGGAAAGAATCCCCTGCACCGATTGGGCGGTCCAATGGCTTTGGCCGGGGGATGGGATGTGATCGTCATTCAGGAGTCCGGCAATCTGCTTCGGCGTCTTCTTCTGTTGAACGAAGGCGCGAAAGATACGCTTGGTGACCGTGATTTCATCGGGACAGCCAGGCGTGAGCGTAACGCGCTGATTCTGGATGCTTTTGCGCTGGCCGGGGTCGAGGACCTGAATCGGTTGGCGTTGTTCATCGAGCAGGAGGCGGTGGAAAGCATAGGGCGGCATCCCGCCCGCCCGGAACCCCTGGCTGGCAATTTTGGCGCAGCCCTTGAAAACCTTGGTGCTGAGTTCGCGGCTGTAGTTGGCGGCCTGGTAGCGCTCGATATTGATCCGGAGCGCGTGCATGAGGTCATTCTCGGCGGTAAAGCCGATGGACGTGTAGATGACGTGCTTGCCGTGCATGGCGCACAAGCCGGTGTAATAGGCGGAAATGTCCGTGTTCTGGTACCGGCCCCACCGGCTGACATCGAGGACGAGGACATAGTCAAACTCAAGGGTGCCGGACTGGATGTAGTCGCGAAGCATCGTCTGGAAGGCTTCCCGGCCCTCCGTAACAAGGCCGGTCTTGCCCCGGTCAATGAACTCCTGAATGATCTCTATCTTGTTGTCGGATGCGAACTTGCGGACCTGATCCTGTTGAATCTCGACAGAGTTCTCCTGTCGATCCTGGGCGGAATGGCGATAGTAGGCCACAGCGCGCTTGGTATAGGTCTTTTTCTGGTTGTACCAATCCATTCTGGCGGTTTCTCCGGGGGGCCTGACACAACACCCCCTTATCCATAGAGAAAAATATAGGCACTTTTGAGGGGGTGACTCAGTTTTTTTTGATTTTTTCTGACGATGGCCCGGAATCCTGAGGCGTGGAGCGTGCCAAGGTATCCAGCAATGACCGGGCGCGCCGGTGCGTAATCGAGTGGTCGAGTAGATCATCCAACGTCCTGATGATTTGTGTGAAGCGTGTGTCTGGGTGGGCGCGGCGTTTGGCGGCCTTGTGGATGGTCTTACGAATCTTGCGGAAGGCTCCGCCCACCCGAGCGCTCCCCCGACGTTTGCCGGTCAGATGTTGTGAGATCGTTGCCTGGGAGATGCCCAGTGTTGTGGCGATTTCAACCTGGGTGCGGTCCTCCAGATAATAGAGTTCCATGATCTGGCGTTGACGCTGGGTGAGCGCCGTAACCATGACGGCGTGTAGGATCAGTGCTATTTCCTCCGCCGTGCGGAGCCGGAGTTCCGTCGCCTGATCGGATGGCGGGTTGGGCCAGAGGCTGGCCGATTGGGGGATATTCGCCCATTGATGGGGTTCAAATTGGACTTCACGCCAGGAGACATCATTGTGTTTGTACATGCCCCCAGCGTAGTGGTGGCAGGAAATGAGGCAGGGAGACTACTGTTTCACGGGAAAGAAAACAACATATCAACGTTTTTCTGTTGAAATTGAATTTTCTTTGCCTGTATACTGGGCGGCGTTGACAGAGATTTAACGTCCTAATAGGATGAACTGCCATGTTGCACGAATTCACTTTGAAAAACTTCTGTTCATTCGCGGGTGAAGCGACGGTGTCCTTTTGCGTAGGGGAACACGCACCGGACAACACGTTGTTCAGCCTGGCGCCGACGGGCCAGCGGGTAAGCAAGATTCTGACGGCTATCGGACCCAATGCCAGCGGAAAGACCAACCTTTTGAAAGGGTTGGCATTTCTCCGGTGGTATATGCTGATGTCGTTCCGGATGCTGGATCCGAAGCACCGGATTCCGGTGGACCGGTTCATGTTCTGCAAGGATCCGGATCCTGTGCAAGTGTTCCGGCTGGTATTCGAGGCTGGCGGGTCGCTTTACCGGTACGATCTGGAGATCACCGCCGAACGAGTCACACGGGAGGTTTTGGAGCGGAAGGCGGACCGGAACTACCGGTACCTCTTCAAGCGGGAATGGAACCCTTCGACGAACGAGACCGAGATACGGGAACAGGATCTTGGGTTCGACGTTGGGGCGGTCAAGGGGCTGGTGCGGGACAATGCGTCGCTCATCTCCACGCTCAACCAGATCAACAACAAGGCACTGGAACCGGTATTCACCTATCTGGACAACATGCAGACCAATGTTGATAGGTGGGGCCGGGAGCCGCACCGGCCGGTGGAGCATTTTGGTTTGATCCTGGCCGCGGCTGAGTTCTTCCATAAGAATCCTGTTTACAAGGAGGAGGCGGAACGACTGCTGGCCGGGAAGCTCGACCTTGGGCTTAGTGGCATCGGGATCAAGGAAGAGAAGATCAAAACGCAGGATAAGGGAGAGCCCGGAACCGTTTACCTCCCTTACGGAGTACATCGGGTGGACGGGAAGGATTACGATCTGCCCTTCATGGCCGAATCGAGCGGGACCCAAAACACGTTCGTATTGCTGCACCAATTGCTGCCCGTGCTGCACACGGGCGGGTTGGCCGTGATTGACGAGTTCGAGGTGGATCTGCATCCGCAGATGATCCCCCCTATCCTGGACCTTTTCTGCGATCCGGAGACCAATCCACACAATGCGCAGTTGTTTTTCAGCACGCATTCGGTGGAGGTGCTACGAAAACTGGACAAGACCCAGGTCCTGCTGGTGGACAAGGACAGCAAGTGCGAGAGTCACGTTTGCCGGTTGGATGAGATCAAGGGCGTAAGGCGGGACGTTGACCTGTACGCGAAATACATGTCCGGCGCATTCGGCGCGGTGCCCAATGTGTGAGAGTCCATTATGACGCCCATGCACCCCAGTCAGATCGGACGATGCCGCGAGAAGCGGACGGTGCTATTGGTCGGCGAAGGGCCGATGGAATGGGCATTCCTCCGGCATGTGGTGCAGTTGTTTACCGACCGAAGCGGGGCCGTGGCGGCCCGCACGGAGAATGCGCACGGTGGATCGCCTGAGACGGTGATTCAGACGGCGCGGAAGTTGTTGCGGCAACGGGCATTCGTCGTTTGCATGATCCTGATGGACACTGATCGCCCGTGGCCGGCGTCGCGGCCTTCACGCATTGGTGGTACTCGGGTGGCCTACTTGGCGGCCACACCCTGCCTTGAGGGGCTACTACTTCAGATCCTCGGGCATCCGGGAATCACAACATCCTCGAGTGTGGCTGAGTGTAAACGGGCTTTGTACGATGGGAAATATGTGGACTGGGACCATCGGACAGAGGCCCAGGCATACGCGAAGTCGTTCCCGAAGGAACTGCTTGTAAGGCGGCGCGGGGCGGTTGCGCAGTTGAATGCGCTCCTCACCGAACTGGATTGAGGCGGCTATAGGATCACGAATCGCGTTCGTGATCCTATTAATGACACCTTTCGCGCACTCGCAATAGTGCCTTGAATTACGCCTGCGCAGGAGTTCTTGTCACCAACCCATTTCGTGATGTGATTATCAGATCACCTGGCAGCACCGTGCATTTTGAATTGAATCACCATGCGTAATCAGGTATCAACTCCCGCCATGGCTCAAGCAAAGAAAACGGCAAAGAAGAAGACGGTTATCCGTTACGGAACTGGCGAGTTATACGGCTTTGACTTTGCCGCCCTGTCACCAGATAGGATTCGCAAGTTAGCAAACGCTTCTTTTAAGTCGCAACCATGTCCCTTCCGCGGTGGCGGTAGCCCCTGCAACAAAATTGGTGGCGTCTGCACCCTGCGGCGGTTTTCGAAAACTGATTCCGACGTTTCAGCCATACAGGATTCTTCACTTGTGGCGACATGTCCATCGCGATTTTATGATGCTGGCGTTGCGCTGTCATGGGCCGGGCGTATTCTCCTTGAGACCGACACCCCGCTTGTCTTGACAGAACTTCCTTTCCTCATGTCCACCACGCCAGGGGCGGCATCTGATCCTTCAACAGTGGGCAAGATTGACATGGTTCTGTTGCACCCCGATACGACGACGCTCCGATGGTGTGCCCTTGAGGTTCAGGCGGTTTATTTTTCGGGAGCGTCAATGTCAAAGGACTTCAAAGTCATGAAGAAATGGCAAGGCCCTGAATTGCCATTTCCGCAAGGAATCCGCCGCCCCGACTTCAGATCTTCTGGTCCAAAACGACTTATGCCACAACTTCAAATCAAGGTTCCGACCATCTCACGATGGGGGAAGAAAATGGTCGTAGTTGTGGATCTCCCCTTCTGGGAATCCCTTGGAAACATTACGGAAGTCGATCATGTGTCCAACTGTGATATCGCCTGGTTTGTCATGAAGTATCGGCACAACGGAACGCGATTTTGCATGGAACCGGCGGGACTTCATTTAACCACACTTGACCGCGCCGTTGAAGGTCTCACCGGTGGTAAACCAACGAGTCTTGCAGACTTCGAGAAGACTTTACTTTCGAAACTTGCGGTTGCTCCGACCCGTTCACGTCCAGCCAACTCAAGTCCCGACTAATCAGAAGTTCTGTCATTTCGGCGTGATGCGTATTCTTCATTCGCACAGGACGGCACCGGAATCCGAACTCCCGTGCCAAATCCTGAATCTTCCGGTCATTGTCATAACTCATTAGAAAAGCACCCGACACAGAGGCCATTTTCTCAAATAGTTTGCGGTGATCTATGTCCCAGTTTCGGTACAGCCTTCTAGCGGCTTTCATGTACGGCGGGTCAACATAGAACGCCACGTTCTCATCCGCCAGGTACTCGTCCATAAGGGTGAATCCATCACCGGTAAAGAAACTCATGCGGCCAATATTCATGCCAATTTCGCGAATTCGCCGGGCCAGTGTTTCGGGATACCAACGGGAATTGATTCCCCGGTTATTCTCTCCAGTTTTTACCAATCCGGCCCCTGGAGCCATGATCCCTCCACGTTGAACCCGGTTTCGAAGCAAAGCAAGAAAAGCCCGACGACGCAAGGATGGGGCGGCTCCGTTAGATTCTTCTGCAAGCGCCAATCGGACATTTGTTTCTGTCAGCTTGAATGACAGAATCTCTTGAGCAAGCCACTCGCCTTGCCCGTTCAAAATGGTCTTCCACACCGCTGAAACGCCATCGTCCGTTTCCGCCATAACAACATGCCCGGCAAGCCTCTCGAAAGCAACCGTCAAACTGGAGATACCGCCCCCTGCAAAAGGTTCAACGAACAATTCTGGACTCTGAGGCAGACTACGCAACCAGGCCCGGAGAATGGGCACGAGCCAAGTTTTACCCCCAGGATACCGGAAGGGACTACGTTGAGGGACACTTGCCACATTGACAGGTCGATCAGTGTATAATTCCTTTGGAATCTGTTCCGACTCCAGAACGTAATCGCCGCCATTCTCCCGGACAATGTTTGCCCGCTTGGAATCTAGTGCCCAAGCAACAGTCATGATTTCATCGGCAAGTTTGGAAGGAACCCTAATTACACAGGTCTTGCCGCATTGCCATTTTGGTGCGTAGGTTGTTGTTGATCGTGCCATTGCCGTCTTCCTTTTGACTCAATCTACATCCCTTGTTACAAGGGTTCAAGATGTTTCGGCAATTTTTCATATCTTCATTTACTATGGGTGCTCCAGGGAAAGTCAACATTGCCCCGGCGATGGTGACAAACCCGCGTGGTAAATTCATGGTTGGACAAGTATGCGGACCGAATCGAGGTGCTGAGTCCGGGTTTGCCACCAGCGCCTATCACTCTTGAGAAGATTGAACTCCTGAACTACATGCCCTGTTCCCGTAATCCGAATCTGGCCAGGGGGCTATCTTTCTTTGAACGAATCGAGGAACAGGGTGATGGCCTCCGCCGGATTGTTAACACCACGCAGGGAATTGGCCTGCCGAGACCGGAGTTCCGTTTCCGCGACGGTCATTTCATGGTGATCTTCAAGGGGCCGGGCGACAACATCCTGAAACTCAAGAGCCAGGCGGCGCGCCCCATTTTCGAGGTCGAGAAAATCGCCGTTGACACACTTACGCCAACGCAGAAAGCGTTATTAAGAATCCTGCTGGAGGTGCCCGAAGCGAAGACCATGGCGATGGCCAGAGATCTTGGGCTCTCCCGCCCTGCGATACAGAAAGCCTTGGCGCAGTTGAAGTTAAAAGGTTTGGTTCGGCAGAGCGGACGGACACGCGACGCGAGCTACACCCTTGTTGAGAATGCACCCGGCAGATGATCTGCTACTATCTGCTACTGAAACAGGCGAAATCTGCTACTCCCCCTCTCGTGGTGTTGGCTATTTGCAGGCTTGATTCCGGGAAATATGAATGACAAATTGCCAGTAGTGGGAGTAACCCAGAGGTACTGGAACTCCGTCGGGCATTTTCGCCGCACTTATGGAAGGGCGGCTTTTTTGTGCCCTTTTATAGAGACTCCTGGGACAGGTCGAAAATGGAACTTACGGATCAAGAACTTTGGCATATTTTACAGGTTGAGCCAGCGGCAAATCCCCGGCCATGGGAACGGGATGCCAAGCCCGTACCCGGAACGGCTTGGATTGAATGGGCCAAGGCGGAAATCCTGAGTGGTGCTGGAGTATCCTCATATGGGGACAAATTCAAACTGTACTCCATTTATTATTCCAGGCTCGTCAGGATATTGGACGTGTTGGGAGAATGCGGGATCTCTCCGACCAAGAGTCGCATTGCAGACGGTGTGACCTTATACGAAGAAAGCTATCTCGATGCACTGGTCTTGAATGGTTTGGAGGCCTGCGGGTGTTCTTCCGTAAGAACTCAAAACACGTTAGCGCTCATGAAGCAAGATGGCGTTTTCACTGATCAGACGTTTGATGATACTCAATATGGCATGCGTCCCGGTTCCGGCAGGAATACGTACTATGGGTTGACATTCAAGGGGAAGAGGCAGGCTGTGACAGCCAGTGTTATGCCGCAGATTGAAGAAACCGGCCTGGATGAACGGGCGCAGATTGATGCGGAACCACAAGCGCGCTATGCGCCGCCGGCGGATGACTCGATGCGTGGCAATACTCACAACTCCATGAAGGAGGGTGTGCGCTCATTTGAAATCTGGGAAGGGCGGATTGACCACAAGGGCGAAGTGGAGTTGGCCTTTGGCGGTTGTGAAGGCACACAAACCGAATACAAAGGGATCTACTACGAGGATTACGAGGTTGGCACAACCGGCAAGAAGGCCGACCGGCGGCAGGCGGAGTTTCGGATCGGGCACATTTACGATTCCGTGAAAGCCCGCGTATTGGTTTTTAGGCAGCCTGTCACAAGCCGCAATGATGCGATTCCGACTGCCATTGTGATCGGGGAAAATGAATATCACAACATGGGCATCATCGACGTTTGGAGTGACGCCGATGTGCCTTGCCTCGTGGATGACTATAACGAGAGGGAACCGAACCATGCAGACATGCAGAGAATCCCCCGACTTCGCCAATCCATGGCTCAACCACCCGTCGAATTACGGGACCAGGACATAGTGGACCCGCCGTTCCATGAGGAATTCAAAAAGAACATCAAAATGATCCCCGATATTCTTCAAAAGGTCGAGAGTGGGCCGCAAAAGACCGCCGCGTTGCTACGGGGCAATGGCAAAAAAAGACTCGGCACACTCGGCACTGTGGTCGAAGAAGATTTTACCGCCAGCGCGCATTTCACAAACATAACGTGGCGGAAAAACCAGTATGTCCTGAGGCAGAAGGCCGCCGTCATTATTGAGACGCTTTATATCACGCAACAGTCTTTAGGCCTGCCCGGAATGCATCAGGACGAGGTATTTGCCCAAATCTATGGGGCGGACAAAAAAAACTGGCCGTCCGGCAAGACGCGAATTCAGAATTTCTTCCGCCAAAATGATGCAAAGCGTTTATGGGACGATGGTTGCATCGGCCATGACGGCAAGGGTAATTTTCATTTGAACATCAAGATACACACCTAGACACACTAGCCACATCACTTGCAGCACTTGGCCCTTGCGAAGGTTCTCGCGAAGGGCAAAGGTGACTGTGAGTACAGCGCCAAGCCCGCATCCCGAAAGGGGGCGGGCTTTGTTTTTGCCCTGATCAGAACCGATATAGGGAGAACGATCATGGCGCAGCAGATTAGACCTGAACAGCCACAGTGCATGCAGGGACACAAAGCTGGTACCTCGAAACCGCGTAAACGCGATTCTTACTTCACCGAACTCTTGGACTTGGCCGCAGATGGCGATGAGGCGGCAGTTCACGATCTCTGGCTTACGTATGGATACGACTATGCCAGGGAGGGGCGCGGCAATGACTGACCCCACGAACGAATTATTGGCAGCCCTTGTGACAGCACCGATCGAGCGAAAGCGTGAGGCGCTGAAGGTGCTCAGAGGTGAAAAAGACAACACCGATGCCGAAACTCTTCGGCGCTGCTCGGGACAGGCTGAGCAGTACTTATCCCTCCGTGAGGTCGCACGCCGACTGGGCGTAAGCGTCTGCTCCCTTTGGCGCTGGGGTGTCCCTGGTCATGAACTTGGGGGACGGCGGCGGTTTCGCATGAGCGAGGTCGAAACCTACCTGGCGAGCGATGAGTTCAAGAAACGGGCTCAAAATCTGAAGGAAGATCGGCGGGATGCCAGGGAGGAGGTGAGGCGTGAAGCGTGAGATGTGATGAGTGATACGTGAAAAGTAAGGCGTGCAAAATGTCAGAACGGACAAATCAGATAAACAAACAAGACGAAAGGCAGAGTGTGAGATGGCAGTACTTCAACAACCGGTAGTGGGTGGAAATGTTTTCGCGGATCAGATCGGTGACGATCTGGCCCCCGCAGGTACGTATGTGGCGACGGTGATCGATATCGTCGATGAGTTCGGTGTTCAGCGGCAGAAATTCCAGAGCACGGAGGTCGAGACGGTTGACCTGACGACCTTCCTGTTCGGGTTCCGTGACGTTCAGGGTTACGAACGTCGTGTCGCGAGCCGTCGCATGAAGATCAGTGGGAACGAGAAGGCGTCGCTTTTCGGTTTTCTCAAGAGCCTGCTGGGGCACGCTCCGCAGTATGGCTGGGATTACATGGCGCTCAAAGGTGCGCAGTGCCTGGTGACGGTGGAGCACATCCAGCGTCGGGACGGGACAGGCGTGTTCGCCGGGATTGCGGCGTTGTCGCCTGTTCCCGCCAGTATGGCGGGTAACGGGCCGGTGCCAGGCGTCGGGGCGCAGGGTCCGGGGGGAAGCGGAGCGGCAGTTGCTCAGCGTCCCCCACTGGCGCCGCCCCGTCCACCAGCGCCACCGGCGGGCGGTGCGACGATGAGGCCGGGCGTGCGGCCGGTTGCACCGAGTCCGGCACCGGTGAAGACGGGAGATGCGCTCCCGTTTTGATGGATGGGAGGGTCAGGCGACGAGGAAACCCCTCACCCTGACCCTCTCCCCCAAGGGGCGAGGGAAAATCACGGGCATGGCGCCCGTGCCAATTCAAGGAGATCACAATGGCAGTTTTGACGAAAAATCAGATTAAGGCGGGGCACTGGTATGCGGCCGATGGGACACCCATGCACCGGGTGCCGACGGCGGACGGTGCGGGCGAGAGGGTTACGACGATCCGGGATGCTAAGCGGCTCGGGTTGTACCCCAGTGTGACCAGCATTCTTGGCATCCTGGCAAAGCCGGGGCTGGAGACGTGGAAACTCAATCAGGTGGCGTTGGCGACCTTGAGGGCGCCACGCCAGGAGAATGAAGGCGAAGAGTACTGGTGTAACCGGGTTCGCAATGCGGCCTTTGAGCAGGTCGAACAGGCGGCGGACCTCGGCACCATGATCCATGGGGCGCTGGAGGCGGCGATGGCTGGGGATAAGTACGATCCGGCGATGGCGGTTTATGTCGAACCGGTGCTGGCATGGAAGCGGGAGACAGGGATCCTCATCGCGGAACGCGAAATCAGGCTGGTGAACACCGAGCATGGATTCGCTGGCACGGCGGATGTGATGTTCCGGTTCGGGGAGAACGGGATTGGCATCCTGGACTACAAGACGCGCAAGACGGAGCCGGGCAAGCCGGTCGGGGCATATGAGGATCAAGCCATGCAACTCGCGGCGTATGCCGCGACGCATTGGGGTGAGGAGAATGTTGGACGGGTGCTTGCGGCCAACGTCTTCATCTCGACCACAGAGCCTGGCCGGGTGGAGGTGGTGAAGCACGCGAATCCCGAGAGGGATTGGCAGGCGTTCAAGATGATTGCGGCAATCTGGCGGTATCTGAAGGGCTACGACCCGAGGGCGCAAAGCGCCCAGTAGTCAGAAGTCAGTATTCAGAATTGGAGCCGCCAATGAACGCAGATTCACGAAAAGGACGCTTGCGGAAGGCCGTACGAGTGACGCCCGTGCAATGGGCAGAAGTGCCGGTAGGCCAGGTGGTTGGGGTGGATTTCGAGACGTTCTATTCATCAGCCTACTCGGTTAGTCAGATGGGCAATTGGGCGTATTGTCATGACCCACGATTCAACGCATGGGCTGTGAGTGTGTCGGATGGCAAGCGGACGTGCGTGAGCGCACCGGCAGAGTTCCCCTGGGGAACAATCGCTGGGCGGGAGTGGGTTAGCCATAACCGGGAATTCGACCGGGCGGTTTGGGAACGGTTGGTTGAGACGGGCGTCATTGGCGGCTCGGCGGGGACGCCTCGCCCTACCATGTGGCATTGTTCGGCGGCGCTCTGCGCTTTCCTTCAGTTACCCCGGGATCTAGCCGGTGCGGCACGGGCGGTATTTGGGGTGGAAATCAGCAAGAAGGTAAGGGCGGAGAGTAAAGGACAGAAGCCCAGTGGTCAGAGGCCAGTTGCCAGTGTTCAGTTGGGACTTGGAATTGAAGACCGCCACCTAACCGAGAAAGAGGCGGATTATGCCGCTTGTGATGCGGAGATGACGCTGGCGTTATGGCGGGAACTGGAGAGCCACTGGCCGGCGCATGAGCGACGGTTGTTTGACCTGACGTGTGACATGGGCGGCCGTGGCGTGTGGGTGGACTGGGATTATATCGAGAAGAACCTGTCGGAACTCAATGAGACGGTTGATGCGCTCGCCAGCGCCCTGCCGTGGCGACCGGCGTTGTCTATTCCGAGATTTGAGGAAGCCTGTGCGGCTGTCGTCACGCCACCGCCGCGGTCAACATCGGCAAGCGACCCTGATTTCATGGCATGGGTGGGCAAATACCAGCGGAGTGAGGCAGTCATCTGGGTTCGGCACATGCAGCGGATTAGGTCGGCAAACCGGACCGCGAAGGTGTTGGAGGCGATGCGCCTGAGGAGAATCCAGAATCCAGAATCCAGAAGTCAGAATCTGGACGCCGAATCTGGGCGGATGGCGTACGAATTGAAATACTTCGGAGCATCGACGGGGCGGTGGTCGGGCGGTGGCGGGCTGAATATGCAGAACTACAACCGAAAGCCGGCGGAGGGCGTAGACCTGCGCCGGTGCATTGTGGCACCGCCGGGATACCGGCTGGCAGTGGTGGATTACAGCCAGATCGAGAGCCGGGTGTTGCTCTTCCTGGCCGGGGATGTGGAGACGCTGGATATGTTCCGGGCGAACCCGATGGCTGATGCCTATGAGATTCATGCACGGGCGACGATGGGCTATGTGGAGGCGGAATCTCTCAAGGATTACTGCGAGCGTACCGGATCGGGCCTGCGGCAGTTGGCAAAGGCCCGGGTGCTTGGGTTGGGTTTCGGTTGCGGGGCGCGTCGGTTTGTTGAGGTCGCCCAGGTAATGGCCGGGTTGGACATCGGCGAGGATGAATCGGAGCGGATCGTGAAGGAGTTCCGTGAGTCAAATCCGCGGATCGTCTCGCTGTGGCAGAGCCTAAACGACGCATGTGCGTCGTGCGATGGCGGGAATTACCTGCTCCCTCTCCCCTGCACCCAGATCAATCCGGATCTCAAGCGTTTCCTGATTTACCGGGATGTGAAGGTTGACCCTCCTTCGCACAAGGCTACGGAGGGCTGGCGGGGAATTGAATGCACGGTTGGCGGGGACAGGATCAAGGTTTATGGCGGACTGTTGGCGGAGAACTGGACCCAGGCGACGGCGCGGGATGTGTTGGCGTCGGCCTGGTTGCGATGTGAAGCGGCCGGTTTCCGGCCAGTCCTGAGCGTTCACGATGAGTTGGTCTTTGAAGTTCCGGAGGGGTCCGCCGAAGAGGATCTGAAGCAGATTGTTGGGATTATGGAGGAACCGGTGTCTTGGGCGCCGGGGCTCCCTTTGCGGGCGGACGGGAGACTCTGTTCGGTTTACGGGAAGTGATCCATGGCACAAGTCTATCCATTTTCACAACGCACGGCGGCACGGTTGGCAGAGGCACCCGTCGCCGGAGAAACGCACCGGTGGCTGGCACAGGTGGCGAGCGGTGTGAGCCAAGTATTAACGGCACAGAAGTGCTTCGAGTTCCTTCGTCGGTGTTGCGATGTGCATGTCGCACACCGGCCTGTGCCGGACAGGGAGATTGTCGCGGCTGTGGACTTCGCTTACGGAAGCGGGGTTCAGGGTTCAGGGGTTCAGGCGAATTACGGAAGACGAGCTATCGAGTGGCCTGACCCGAACGAGGAGGTCATCCGGCGTGTATTGGAGACGGTCGAACCGTTTTTTGACGGTGAAACCAGTACGGGAATGCGTCCCAGCGATGTGCTCCCCCATCTATTTCGGGACAGCGAATTGGTCTGCATGGGGGCAGATAGTGATCGGGCAACGATTCGAACGGTGGAAAATGTCCTGTGCGACGCCGACACCCTGCAATTCATCTGTGTGAACCCGATGCGAGGATCCCTGGCGGTAAATCATGCCGGGCGTCCGTCGGCGCGGTGCCAGAACAACGTGATGGTGCGGCGGTATCTGGTGGCGGAGTTTGACGATGCCTCCTTATCCAAGTTCCAGCAAGCGCAGCTTGCGTCGGCTCTGGGCGATATGGCGCCGCTGGTCATGGCCGTGGACTCGGGAGGGAAGAGTGTCCATGCATGGTATGCGGTGGAGGCGATGGCCAGACAGGATCAGGCCCGGTTCTTTGCCGTGGCCTGCCTTCTCGGAGCGGACCAAACGCGATGGGACATTTGCGGGTGGTTGCGGATGCCGGGCGGGCTGCGGGTGAAGCATGACCCTTCGACCAGTTCGACAAGCTCACGGCAGGCAGGCTCAGGGCAGGTATCGCGGGTGAGACAGCGAATTTTGTATTGGAACGGACTTAACGGATCCACCTTCGCCAAGGCTTCGGAGGGTGGGCCCGAGGGCCTAGAAAGGATGGATTTGGATGCAACAGCAACCCAGCCCGCTTGAGATTTTGATGACCGAGTATTTGCCAGCGGCGGAAGCCGTGGCGGTCGAAACACAGGTGGCGAAGATTCAGGAGCCGCCTGCGGTGAAGGCGCTTGGGGATCTTCGGACACCTGTTTACGGGAACGATCCAAACGAACTTTTGAAACACCGGTTCCTGTATCGCGGTGCGATGGCACTGCTCTGCGGGCCCACGGGCATTGGAAAGTCGTCACTCCTGCTGCAGGGGGCGATGCACTGGGCGGTTGGCCACGATTTCTTCGGAATTCTGCCGGGTGAGATTTTTCAACAGCAGGGCATGCGAATATTACTGGTTCAGGCGGAAAACGACGAAGGCGACCTTGCCGAGATGCGGGACGGTGTCCTAGCCGGGTGCGATGACCTGACACCAGAAGAAAAGGCCTGTGCAGGCCAGAATATCTTAATCGCGACAGTGACAGACAAGAGCGCCGAAGCGTTTGCCGTGGTGCTTGAGGCGTTGCTCATTGAACGGGGTTCCTTTGACCTTGTGATGATTGACCCTGCCTTCGCGTATCTGGGCGGCGACAGCAACAGCCAGAAGGACGTGAGCCACTTCATGCGTGAGTTGCTCAATCCCCTCGCGCAGAAGCATGGCGTGGGTGTGATCCTGGCGCACCATACGAACAAGCCGCTTCGAGGCAAGGAGAAGGATTCCTGGGCGGCCGGCGACTTTGCCTATCTGGGAGCAGGATCGGCGGAGTGGATCAACCCGGTTCGCGCGGCACTGGCCCTGCGGTCCATCGGGTCGGACACGGTATTTGAGTTCCGGGGTGCGAAACGTGGGAAGCGATTGCGGTGGGTGGACGATGAGGGAAACCCGACGAACGTTCAACACATCGCGCATCACCGGGATACGGGAGTTATCTGTTGGCGGAAGGCGACGGCGGAAGAGGTAGAGGAACTGACAACCAAGGGCAAAGGCGGAAGGCGAAAGCAATTCGACGATAGCGAGTGCGTGCATGCCGTGATGCATCGGCCTGGGGAGAGTCAGGGGTTTTACGTGGATCTGATAGCCGGGATGCTTGGGTGCGGCAAGGAGACCGTGCGGAAGATGCTCAAGTCATGCGCTAAATCACGATGGATCGTGGAGCGCGGGGATCAGCAATTCAGACGGTATGAGGTCACTGACAAAGGGCGCGAAGAGGCGGAATCAAGGCCAAGTGCGCGGAATTGGACATCCCAGTAACCAGAAACGACCGGAAACGGATTTCTGGTATGGCGTAAGTGGTTGAAAAATAGAGGCACTTATGACGGAGAAAACGGAAACGAAAACCAGCCTAGCTTGACGCATCCCACCAACTATCCCCCCTACGGGGGGAGGATAGTTGGTGGGGAGATAGGGCGACGGCATTGAAGGGATTATCAAATGGGTAGCATGAGCAAACGAAAAGGCGCGGCTGGCGAACGCGAAGCCGCTGAGAAATTGAACGAGGTTTTGGGGACCCGGTTCCACCGTGGACGGCAGTACCACGGGGGGCCGGAGTCACCAGACTTGGCCGGTGACCTGCCGGGACTGCACCTTGAGGTTAAACGGTGCGAACGGTTACGCCTTTACGAGGCGCTGACGCAAGCACGGCGGGACGCGTCGGTGACGCAGGTACCGGCGGTGTTGCACCGGGCGAACCAGAAACCCTGGGTCATCGTTGTGGATGTCGAGGATCTGATTCGATTGCTGGATGTCGTTGATGAGCATCGAGCGAAGGTCTGTAGTCAGCCCTTCGACAATGCTCAGGGCGGGCAGCCAGAAGTCAGTATCCAGAATGCGGTTGATGCGAGATTGGAGGGGTGCTGATATGGAATGCCATAAGTGCAAACATCGGGAAGATTTGGAGGCCGGGAAGTTTGCCGGGATGCCATTTCGGAAAACACCTTGTGCCAAATGCGAATTGCGGGAGGTTTCACTCCGCACGATCGAGGTGGATCCAGACCGGCCTGTGTTCTTGCCTGGCCGGGATGGGATTTCAGAATCCAGTTGCGAGATGGTTCCCTTTCCCGAGGATGGTGATGCTGGCGACAAGAAGTTGCCGGTCAGTGTGATGGAGGAACTTGTGGCACGATTGCTGACCCTGCCGCAAGAATTGCGGGACGTGGTTTGCTGGCGGTTCATGGGCAAGGAATACCAGGAGATTGCACGCAAGCAGCGGATCACGACAGCCGGCGCGGAAGCGCGGCATCGGCGAGCCATACGGATGTTCCCTGAACTCAGCGAATTGTTCATCCTCAAGACAACTCGGATGAAGATGCGGCAAGGGGTTTAGGAGTCTTTCCGCATGATAATCAGGCAGAAATCGAGCAAAAGCGGGCGTTTTTGGAGGGTGTTTAGCAGTTTTGCGGGCAAAACCTAAAACTTTAGATTTGAGCGCAACCTATTGGATAAGTGAATGTTGCGTTGGATTTCAGGTAGGTTTTGATCAGGAAATAACAGGCGGGGGGCCCCCACGGGGGGCCGGGAAGCCGCCGCCGCGAGCACGCCATCCGCCTCCGGTACTCCGGTGGACATGACGGCGTGCAATGGCGGGTTGGATGCAAAATGCGGAGATGAGGGGGGCCTGGGGGGAGAACAACACTGTACACATTCCCGATATTTCCAATTTTCTTAAAGACGCCCCGCGTTGTACTCGTCCAGGAACTTGCCGACGAAGTTGCCTTCCTCTTTCCCGTCTACCGATGTGATAGTCCAATCTATGACTTCTGACTCTGGAAACGTCAATTCCTCTCCGCTAAAATGCGATTTGATCCGCAACAATTTGGTCGAAACGACACCGCGAATCTGATTGCCATCGATGGCGCGAACCGTAATGTAAGCGTTCTCTGTAACGGTTCCATCCGTAAAATCTACCGTCACGAAAAATCTAGCCCCCTTGGGCAAACCGGCAAGGAACCTCGCTCGGGCTTTGGGGTACGTTTTCCTAGCCTGTTCAACAAACGGTTGCCTCTTCTTCAACATGTTCTTGTCGGTGTGTTCAGTGGGTGTGTCTTGAGGACCCACATAGTTGGTCATGGTGACACTCTTGCCGGTGGGTAGATATTGTTGCGTTTGGCGACCATCTGAATACCCACATACCGCCGAGCCCCCAATGAGAAAAGCAAGGATTATTCTTTTCATGGCGAGTTAAGATTTTGCGGCGTCATTTTCGGGCTCTTGCGACTGTTCTAAAAAACTGGACATTGTTCGTGCTGTCTATAGCGACAAGATATTGATTTTTGGCCTGACTGTCTTGCCTTGAGATTTCAGCTGACGCCGTTCGCCATTCCTTCAAATCGTCAGACTGCTCCACGGCAAGTCGAGATTGTCGGGAAGAGGCAAGGTTAACGAGCATTCCCGCCGAACTACCTGAGATGGTGAACGACTTGATATTATTCGGAACGTAAGCAAAAAGATCAGTGGGGTCAACCAGAAGACAGAAGAGGTATGCGTAATACGTGGTGCCTTGCGTAACCTTATCGATTTTAATTGTCCACCCCTCTGGTATCTTCAACGGTGTTTGAGTCGTCCACTGAGGCGATAGCGGAACAACATCGGAGTCTTTGTATAAGCGAACAATTTTGTCTGCAAATGCATAAATCGTGTAGTTTTCAATGAGCAGCACTTTTCCTGCGGGCACCGTGTATATATCCACAAAGGCGTTCGTTGTGCTACTCACCTTGATAATCATCGGTGTGATTTCCGCTGTTGCGCAGTTGAGACCCGTTAGAAAAGTGACCAATAAACCGATTCTTTTCATTGCTTTATCTCCTTTTCATTAGAGAAAACAGGAAAAACGGACAGAGAGCCTACCGGGCACCCGACCCGATCAATCCCAATGAACTGATCAAAGATTACCATGCAGACAAAAGGGGTAAAGATGATTCGCCTGGGCGGTGGAGCCGCCTCGGCACCTGCCGCCGGAGGCGGCTTCGAGTGAAGCGAGGTATTCAGTTGGCCGATGGCATAATGGGCTGTTACGGGTTGCCAGAAATTGCCGCGATGGAATGGATGATCACGACGGCCAGATATTTTTGCCGGCCGCCGGACAACACGCGCGTCTCCAAGGGGGGTCAGGGGATCTCCCCTGCCATGTTTTGCGAGCGGCTCTTCCGCGCGAGGCCGGCAGCAACGCGAAACCAACGCGCCCGCCCCCACTGGGGGCGAAAAGGCGCAACGGGGGCTAAGGCGTAGCTGCTGAAATGGGTGAGCTTGCGAACACCTTGAAGGGCTGGAATGGTGGTGAGTGCGCGAACCGCATGGAGGCCCGACCAACGCGCCCGACCCCTCGGGGGTCTTGGCGCAACGGGGGACAAGCGGCGGAGTGGCCCTGTCAACCCGAAGGGCGGCGTGGCGCGGCTCCGCGGGGAGAGAGGGACCCCGCGGTTTCTTCAGCCGCGCCGGTGGAGACGCCGCGCTGTTGCCCCCTGCGGTTTCCCCCCTTTGGCGTGTTCGAGTTTGAAG